>Ga0180433_10009602_pt1 | contig 11815 bp, 9 predicted proteins | sample SS_ome_8_FD_132980 | JGI IMG/M metagenome (GOLD analysis project Ga0180433, IMG submission 132980) | Hypersaline lake sediment archaeal communities from the Salton Sea, California, USA - SS_1_D_1 metaG | ecosystem: Environmental > Aquatic > Non-marine Saline and Alkaline > Hypersaline > Sediment... | reverse complement strand
TGGCGGCAAAGAGACGCTCCCATTGATTTTTGGCATAGAATAACGTGAGGGAAAAAAATGAAAAAACGAATACCCATGGTTCTGTCCGTGACCATCACTGTTTTCTGTTTTTCAAACGCTCATGCCCAAGAAGCCCTGAACGTGTCGATCTCAAACCAGACTGCGACCATCGCCTACCAGGTTCTGGAAGAGAATAAACTCTTGGTATCTGCCCTGGACGCTGAAGAAAATCCGATTCGTGGGCTCAAATCCGTTGATTTTGTTGTGGAGAGAGCGGGAAAAAAGGCGAGGATACTGTCCGTAGACCCCTTCGAGACCAGCAAAGAGGTTGGTCTGAACATTGTGCTTGTTGTGGATAACTCCTTCTCCATGCTGCAGCGCGAAGCGGTGGTGCCGCTGCTCGAGGCGATGGAAGAATTCTTCAAGATGGTGAGACCGATCGATAACATCCACCTGGTCGTATTTGACAAAGAACGCAGTTTGAAGGTCAAGAAACACGGTTTACATGCAAAAACCTTCCATTCCAATCAGGTTTCGGAACTGAGAGACTTCCTCACGAGCAGTTACGATCATGGCCTCACCTCCGGGACCTTCTTGTATGAAGCCATGGTTGCAGGAATCGATCTCATACGCAAAATGCCGGAAAAAAGCAATAAGTTCCTTGTGGTTTTCTCAGATGGTGAGGACCTTAGCAGCTCCATCAATAAATCGGTCGTTGGCGTTGAAGCGAAGGACATACCAAATTTTGAGGCATACTGTGTGGATTACATGCCGGGGTCCAAAAAAGATCCTTTTCTCAAAAGATTCGCGGAAATGCACGGCGGTCACATTTGGAAAGCGACTTCAGCGACGGAACTGTTGCCGATTTTCAAGGCGTTTACCACCACGTTGCTTCATCGATACGTAATTAACTATAATTTCCCCGACCCGCCAAAAGGGACCCTGGCCATGGAACCTGTAGCGCTGGAATTTGATTTACTTACGATGACAAGCGGGGAGCCTGTGCGTAACTACATTTTCTTTGAAACGGGCAAAAGTGAAATTCCGGATCAATATGTCCTTTTCAATGACCGGATGCAGGCGGAAACTTTTGATGATAAAACGCTGACATCGGCATGGGAACGCTATTTCAATGTCTTAAACATCATCGGCAAACATTTGGCAGAGAATCCAAGCCCTCAGATTAAGATCGTGGGGTGCAATTCCAACAAGGGTGAGGAGAAAAACAATCTCGACCTTTCCATGGAACGGGCAAAAGCGGTAAAGAAATATTTTGAGACTGTCTGGCAAATCGATCCCCGGCGGATGGATTTAGGTGCCCGGAATTTGCCGCCGCAAGCATCCGACACAGATAGGCTCGGCGGTCCGGCAGAAAACCGGCGCGTAGAAATCGAATACGGTGAAACACCCCTGCGAACTGCCCTTACCAGCCAATTCATCGCCGAGGCAAACCGTATCGGTCAGATAACAATACGCCCTCAGATACTGGCGGAGTACGGCATCTCAAGTTGGGAACTCACCATTTCGGCCGACAGCCGGGTGATCAAAACATTCCAGGGAAAAGGCGAATTGGAATCGGAATATGCAGTTTCTCTTGACGAATTTGACAGAGAAGATTTGACGAAATCCGAAAACCTCCGGGCTCGCATCAAAGTGGCTGATATTTACGATGATACGCATGAGACCGCCGCACCCCCCTGCCCGATAAAAATTTCGAACAAGGAACTGATTCATGCGTTTATTCGTCCGCCATACGGTCCGGTGGCGCTGGAACCCGACACGGTGGTCATTGAAGAGTTGACCATGATCGACAGCTCCCCAATGCTGAATTACATTTTCTTCGACACTGGAAAAAGCGACATTTCCGAACGCTATGTTCGCTTCGATAATCAGTCCGACACGAAAACTTTCTCAGAGAGCAAACTGAAGGGGACGATGGAAAAATACGTTCATGTCCTTAACATCATCGGGAAACGCCTTTTGGAATCCCCGGAGGCCGGGATACGGATTGTAGGATGCAATTCTGACTTCGGCGCCGAGCAAGGCAGAATCGATCTTTCGAGGAGTCGTGCCGATGAAGTTCGAGCATATCTAAAGTACATTTGGGGCGTCGATTCTTCGAGGATGAAAGTGGATAGTCGCAATTTGCCCGCTGTTCCGACCACAAACAAAATAGAGGAAGGAAGAGCAGAAAATCAACGCGTGGAGATCCATTCCGATTTCGCTCCTTTACTTGAGCCCATCAAGAGCACCTATGTAGAAGAGATGAGCGTCACAAAAGAACTCCGGGTCGTCCCGAAAATCCATGCCGGGTACGGTGTGGCACGTTGGAAAGTCCAACTGGCGGGCGATGGCGCCCTCGTCGATGCGGTTGAGGGAAGCGGTGCGCTGCAACCTTTTTACATTTTCGATCTCAACCATATCGGTCTTCATGAGGTGGCTTCCTTCGGGGAACTCACGGCGGAGATTGAGGTCGCCGACAGGAAAGGGCAAGTTTACAGGGCTACGGGCGCAAGTTCTGCCGTCAAATTTGTGAAAAGAGAGGAGCGATTGGCGCGGAAGATCGGCTACAAAGTGCTCGAAAAATATGCGCTCATTCTGTTTGATTTTGACAGCTCGGATATAAAGGAACGTAACAAGGCAATCGTTGATCAGATCATTGAGAGGATGCAAGCGTTTCCCTCAGCCGAGGTGAAAGTATTTGGGCATACGGATACCATCGGAACAGAGGACTATAACCTGAAGCTCTCCGAGAAACGAGCGAAGGCCGTTTACGAACAGATTTTGGCTGGGGGGATTGAGGGGATGGATAGGATCACTTACGCAGGTGCGGGCCCATACGATCCTCTCTATGACAATAAGCTTCCTGAAGGTCGGGCGCTCAATCGAACTGTGACGGTGTCTCTTGAGTATGAGCGGGAAAAATAAATGCGTTTCATGGTCATATCCATTTCGGTCAATGCCGTGAATTTTTCAACCGCGATCAGGAGCAAACCTGAGGTTCCTGAAACACCGGTTGTCAGGCAAGCACCTGTTCAATGGCGCTACCCACGGCTTCCGTGAGTAAATCAATTTCTTCTTCTGTAATGATAAAGGGCGGTCCGATCACCAGCGCATCCCCGTCGATGCCGGCTAAGCCCGTGGATTTATAAACGATGACGCCCCGTTTGAACACCGCTTCCCATAACCGCTCCGTCACTTGCGCATCACGGGAGAATGGTTCAAGGGTCGCTTTGTCTTTGACCAATTCGATGCCCCACATCATCCCCAGACCCCGGACATCGGCCACACGGGGATGATCATGCAATTTCTCCTTGAACTTACGGCCCAGCATCCGACCCAGCGTATCGGCACGTTCGACCAACCTTTCCCGTTCCAGGATCTCCACGGACGCCAGCGCGGCCGCAGCGGCCACGGGATGGTGAGAGTAAGTCCCGCCGTGGGTAAATCCATGGGCCGAGCGCAGGGATTCAAAATGCTTTTCCTGAACACCCACAGCGGACATGGCCAGCACGCCACCGGTCAATCCTTTGCCGAGGGTGACAATGTCCGGGGTAACGTCGAAGTGTTCACTGGCAAACCAGCGTCCGGTGCGACCCATACCGCACATGACCTCGTCCTGAATGAGCAACACCTGGTAGCGATCGCAGATTTCCCTCACGAGCGGCCAATAACCGGCAGGGGGCGGATAGACGCCGAGGGTGGCGCCGCTCACCGTCTCGGCCAAAAATGCCGACACCGCTTCACCCCCCAAATTCAGGATGGTTTCCTCAAGTGCGACCGCACAGCGAAGCCTGCAGTCCGGGTAGCTTAACCCATAGGAGCAGCGAAGGCAAAACGGCGGGGGGATGTGCACTGCGTCAGCGAGAAGCGGAATGAAAGGGGCCCGGAAAACGGTGCGACCCGTGGCGGCAAGCGCACCAAGTGTCAATCCATGATAGGACTTCCAGCGAGAAATGAGCCGTATTTTCCGCTCCCGTCCCTGTGTCAGATGAATCTGTCTTGCCAGTTTGATCGCCGTTTCCACGGCCTCGCTGCCACTGGACATAAAGTAGAACCGTTCGATTCCCCGCGGTGCGTGATCGGCAAGGGTGCGAGCCAACTTTTCCACCACGGGGGTCGTGAACATGGTGGGATGCGCGTAATGGCATGTGAGTATTTGATCTCGCACCGCTTCCGCAATTTCAGCACGACCATGCCCGACATTCACCACCACGGCACCGCCGCTGGCATCCAAATAGCGGTTCCCGTTCGCATCTTCGATCCATACCCCTTCGGCTTTTACAGCCTCGGGCAAAGGACCGGTCAGGTTTCTTGAAAAAACATTACCAGGCTGTTCAGACATAACAATTCTCCTAAAAAGTCGATTTCAAAGAACATACAATCTCCCCTGATATCTTCCGATTCTTGACTGCTTCCCACTTTTTGCGTATACTTTTTTTATGGTCGGCCGTTCTCATCCGGATGTCCTTTATCCCCCTTCCAACGGCGGAAAGAATGCCAGGGTGTCCCCAGGCTTGAGGATATAATCGTAGGCGCTGTGACGGCCGTTTACAATGAGAATTTTCTTTAGTTCCGAAGGGACCTTCAGCATCTCCAGAACCGTTGCGATCGTGGTCCCCTCCGGAATTTCCAAGTCACCGTCCGAAGACAGATGGGCCGTGTACCGCCTCATATCCGCATGGCCTTTTATCTTGATCAACATAGAGCGCACCCTTTTCAGCGCATGAATTCTAGACAGAGGAATATTCCCTCAAAGTGACCTTTATTGGCAACCACAAAAGAGTGTCGATAATCGCATTCATCGAAATTTTATGCAACGGTGTGGAGCTCATTCGCCTATTTTTTCAGGTCACTCAACCAAAAACCTTTCTGCAAAGGAGTAAAAAGTCGTGGGATATATGGGCAAGCTCTTGAGAGTGAACTTGGAAACCGGAAAAAGCGAGTTTGAACCTCTGGATATGGAACGGGCAAAGGCGTTTATCGGCGGTCGGGGCTTGGGAATGAGCTACCTGCTCGATGAGGTAAATCCCGAGTGTGATCCACTGGGGCCGGGCAACAAGCTCATCATGATGACGGGGCCCCTTACGGGAACCATTGCCCCGACGGGCGCCCGCTACATGGTGGTCACGAAATCCCCCCTGACCGGCGCCGTGACCTGCTCGAACTCAGGAGGGCATTTCCCCATGATGCTGAAGCGTACCGGTATTGACGGCATTATATTTGAGGGCATTTCAAACGAACCGGTGTACTTGTGGGTGAAAGAGGACGCCGCTGAACTCAGAAGTGCCGAGCATCTCTGGGGAAAAGACACCCATGAGACAACGAACCATTTGAGAGCCGAAACCAATAAAAACGCCCGCGTGGCCTGTATTGGCCCCGCGGGCGAAAACGGCGTTCTTTTTGCGAGCATCATGAATGAGAAGGATCGTGCCGCGGGCCGTTCCGGTGTCGGCGCCGTGATGGGTTCAAAAAAACTCAAGGCCGTTGTGGTGAGCGGGGAACAAAAAATCCCCCTTCACGATCAAAAAGCCTTTAAGTCTGCCGCTCGGGAGTACCACGATCGTTTCAAGGATGCTACCAAGACGCAACCCTCGCCGCTCCGCACCTACGGTACGGCCATAACGATCGTCGGCACTCAAAATATTGGGGTGTTGCCGACACGCAATTTTCAGCAGGGGACGTTTGAAGATTGGCGGAAAATCAGTGGGGAAACACTCACAGATACCTACCTCGTTCGAACCAAAGCGTGTTTCAGTTGCCCGATTTCCTGTGGCCGTGTGACAAAGGTCCCGGATGGGCCCTACCAAGGTGAAGGGGAAGGCCCCGAATACGAAACGATCTACGCACTGGGAAGCGATTGCGGCATCGGTGACTTGGCCGCCCTGACCAAGGCAAACTACATTTGCAATGAGATGGGGATGGACACGATCAGTATGGGAGCGACCATTGCCGCGGCCATGGAGATGTTTGAAAAAGGAATCATCGGCGAGAATGAAATCGGTCGATCTTTAGCCTTCGGAGATGGAGACGGCCTGATTGAGATGTGCCGGAAGACGGCTTACAAAGATGGATTTGGCGAGGATCTCGCGCTGGGAAGTCTGCGCATGGCCGAGAAGTACGGCCATCCCGAGTTGGCGATCGTGGCCAAGGGGCAGGAATTTGCCGGATATGACCCCCGCGGTGAAAAGGGAATGGGACTCGCCTATGCCACCTCCAGCATCGGTGCCAGTCACATGCGAGGAGACCCGGCCTACATCGAGATACTGGGGGTACCCACGCTTATCGATCCGTTGAGTTGGGAGGACAAACCACAACTTGTGAAAGACTGGCAGGACGTTTTTGCCGTTATAGACTCAGCCGGGCTCTGCGTTTTCTTTTCTGTGCGCAATTACGTCACGCCCACCCGTGACATTCAACCGGAGGGGATACTCCGACTGTTAAATGCGGCGACCGGAGCCGATTACAGTATGGAAACACTGCTTCAGGCAGGCGAACGGGTCGTCAACGCGGAACGGCTTTTTCTTGTTCGAGCCGGGTTTAGCGCCAAAAACGATTCGCTGCCCCAACGGATCATCAATGAACCCCTCCCGGATGGTCCCGCCAAGGGTCATGTGTGTGAACTGAACAAAATGCTGCGTCCGTACTACAAATTGCGGGGATGGGATTCAGAAGGTCGCCCAAACGCATCAAAAATCAAAGCACTTGGGCTGGATGCATTTTGAACCACAAATTCGTTATCAGCGTCCCTTCGGAAATGTTTGGTTCCCCCAATGCATTTTTTTGAGAAGGGTGAATCATAGATAAACCGGTCATAACAGTTGCCCCAACCGATAATGCCCTGAGGAAGACTTTGCTCACAGGCCAAGGTAGGCCCGGCGAATATCCTTATCTTCTACCAACTCCTTCGAAAGTCCGATCCGTATCATGCGGCCGCTCTCAAGCACATACGCCCGATGGGAGTGTTTGAGGGCCTGCTCCACGTTTTGTTCCACCATCAATAGGGTCGTCTCCTCCGCCAGTCCATCCAAAACCTGATAGATCTCCTGCGTTACCACCGGTGCCAGTCCAAGGGACAACTCATCGATGAGAAGCATCTCGGGTCGTCCCATCATCGCCCGACCGATGGCAAGCATTTGCTGTTCCCCTCCCGAAAGGGTTCCCGCCCGTTGATGCGACCGTTTCCCGAGGATGGGGAAAAGCGCGAGGACGTGCGCCATTGTCTCCTCCAGATGGTCTCTACCCCGCTTTGGATAGGCGCCCATTTCAAGGTTTTCCCCCACACTCATATCTCCATATATTCGGCGGCCCTCGGGTACCAGCGCAAGGCCCATTTTGACGATCTGGTAGGGCCGTTTTCCCAGAAGCATTTCACCATGAAACGTTATCGATCCCCTGGCGGTTGGCACCACGCCCACAATGGCTGCGAGGAGCGTAGATTTGCCGGCACCGTTACTGCCCAGAATGGCAACCTTCTCACCTTGATACACCGCCATCGCAATGTCCCATAGGATCTGCGTTTCACCTCGAAAAACGTCTGCATTCTTCACCCGTAACATCCGGTGCATCCTTTCACGCATGGCCCAAATACGCCTGAATCACTCTCTCATCGGTAACAACTTCGCTCGGGGTGCCTTCCATCAGTTTCGTTCCCTCATTCAGCACAATCACTTTTTCGGCCGCATTCATGACGGCACCCATGACGTGTTCGATCCAAAAAACGGTCTGACCCCGTTCATCGCGAAGCCTTCTGACAAGCTCAATCGCCTGACCGATTTCCTGCGTGTTGAGTCCCCCCAGCACTTCATCGAGCAACACGAGCTTGGGGTCGGTGGCAAGCGCCCTTGCCATCTCAAGCTTCTTTTTTTCAATTAAGTTGAGATTCTTGGCCTGCGTTCGCCGCTGATCACCGAGCCCTACGAATTCAAGGGTTTCCTCGGCAAGCCTGTTCTGTTCGGCAGGGGAGTTACTTTGCCGGCGATTGATAATCGCGACGAGAACATTCTCCCGACAGGTCATATCCGGAAAAGGCCGGGCGACCTGAAAGGTCCTGGCAATCCCATGGCGGCACATTTCATAGGACGCCAACCCGGTCATGTCCTGCCCGTCAAATAGCACTTGGCCGGACGTCGGTTTGTATGCCCCGGCAACGGCATTAAAGAGGGTGGTTTTGCCGGCACCATTGGGGCCGATCAACCCCACGATCTGACCCCTCTCTATGCGAAAGTTCACGCTGTTCAGGGCCACGATCCCGCCAAATCTTTTTGTTATGCCGACACCTTCCAAAAAGGCCACAATGAGTTCACCAAATCTCCGTCAAAGATTGAATGTTTCAAATGCTTGACCGCCTGGATCCTAAACGGTCCATCAACCCCGTAAGGCCATTGGGCGAAAAACGAGCCATTGCCAATGCGACCAGTCCAAACACCAGCACATGATACTCCCCATAGGCGCGGATATATTCGGACAGGATTTCCAGGACAAATGATCCGATGATCGGGCCTAAGAAGGACCCCATGCCGCCGATGACCGCCATGGCAAGGACGAGGAATTGTTGATCCAGGGAAGGTATCTCCGGGGTGATCAACAAAAGGTAGTGTCCGTAAAGCCCTCCTGCAAAACCGGCCAAAGCGCAAGAGACAGTGAAAGCCAAGACTCTGATTTGTACCACATGGACGCCCAGGGATGCTGCGGCCGACTCATCATTCTGGACAGCTCTGAAATTCAGACCCAGGTTTGAATGAATAACCGTGTAAATAATAATAAGCGTCAGAACCGTTGCGGCAAGCATGATATACAGGTACGCCGCTTTGGAATACTCCACCATCAGCGCTGGGACCTGAAGCCCCATGGTTCCCCGCGTCACTTCGTACTCATTGATGATGATAATGTGCAGGATCTCCGAGAAAGCCAACGTGGTTAAAGACAGATAGATGCCGCCCATCTTGATACAAAGAAACCCCAGGCACACACCCAGAAAGCCGGCAAGGATCGTTCCCATCATAACCCCAAGCCAGGGATTCATGCCGGCCTTGACGGCAAGGATACCTGAGGTGTAGGCGCCGATTCCTGCAAAGGCGGCGTGAGCAAACGAAACCTGTCCGGTGTATCCCGCCAGCAGGTTCCAGCTGGACGCCATCATGACATAGAAGAGACTCACAATAACCACGTGCAGCCGATAGTCGTCCAACCAATAGGGCAGCAAACAGAACGTTGCGCCAACAAGAATAAGAACGATAAAAAAGTTCCTGTGTCTCAAGGATACCCTCAAACCACTGTCGATGATCATATCTCTTTTCGGCCGAAAAGACCCGCAGGCCGCACTAGTAAAACGAGAATTAAAATGATAAAGCCGAAAATATGCTTATAGCCGGTGGAAATAAATGCAGCGCCCAGATTTTCAACCAATCCGAGTAGCAACCCGCCAACCACACATCCCCACATGGATCCCATACCGCCAAGAACAACGACCACAAAAGCTGTGAGTGCAACCGGGACGCCGGCGCTCGGCGTCACCGGGAAGACCGGTGTCAGAATGACGCCTGCTGTTCCCGCAAGCGCGCATCCCAGGCCAAAGCTCAACATGTTCAGTTGGGCGGTATTTACGCCGTTCAGCTCGGCCATTTCCCTGTCCTGACTGGCGGCACGAATGATACGGCCGAACCACGTTTTCTTTATCAAGGCGAAGACGGCAGTGATTACCATTGCGCCTGCGACGGCCGCGGCCAATCGCTGATTTCCATAGTAGAAAAGATTGAAAATACTTGTTGCACCCGTTACCCAGTTGGGGGGTTTGTGTGGATACGGTCCGAAGATCAGCAGGTAGGCATTCTGCAGAACAATGACAAGGATAAAAGTCAAAATCAGCGAATACATGTCATTGCCGTATGTGGGCCGAATGAAGATATACTCGATGAAGATCCCGAACAAAAAGACCAGTCCCACTGCCACCAGCATGGACAGGTAGGGATTCCAGCCCAGGGCGTCTGCAAACAAAAAACTAAAATATCCCGCCAGCACGTAGAATTCACCATGAGCGAAATTGATCACGTTCATGATTCCGACGACCAGCGAGACCCCCAGAGCCGCCAAGGCGTAAATTACCCCAATGGCCAAGCCGTTCATGATGGCGAGTGAAAACATGGGCTGAATGATTCTTTAAAGAAAAGTGAAATAAAACATGTGGCAAACGACGACCCCTCTTGACCGACGTCTACCCCATGCAACATCCGTGTATTCGCAAATTTTATCTCAGCGCAACAGCTATCTTTTCAGCTTGCCCGTTGCCCCCTCCGGGGGATACAGCACCACCTGCTCCTTGTCCTGCCATTGGATCACCAGCATGGGAGGCATCCAGTGGTGATATTCCGGACCACCTCTCTGTGTGCCGAATTTGACTGTGCCGCGTGTCACCAACAGATTGGTTGACTCCAACGCTTCGACCAATTTGTCCGCATCTGTGGAGTCGGCACGATTGATGGCGTCTGCTGCGATTAAAACGGCATCGAACATGGATCGTGATTTGTAATCAGTGGGCTGTTCTCCGAATTCCTTGACATATTCTTCTCGAAAATAGGTGGCCAATTTTGTTAATTCGACTTTTTCGTGCATCGAAGAAACAAAACACTCGAGATTTCCGTAATCACCCACATTTTTCCAATAACTGGGCCAGAGACTGGGGGGGCCTGCTCCGTCAAGAATAATGGCCTTGGGGGTAAGTTTCATTTCTCCAGCCTGGGAGACAAAATAGTGCAGGCCCGTTCCGTAAACAAAAGCCAAGATTACGTCCGGATCAAATGCATTGATCTTTGACAATTCTGTGTAATGATCCTGACTATTGCGCTCCGTTACGAGAGATTCGTATTTTACGCCCGATTTATCAAGCGCCTGCTTGCTTAATTCCGCAATTCCGAGGCCCCAATCGGTGTTCTCTGCGACAATATATGCCTTCTTAAATTTCTCGTGATTTACCCACTGGGCAATGGTGTTATTTACAACTCCTGAATTTGATGGTCCGGCGCGAAAGATATACTTGTAGTTCTTGGCAGTGATCGGGTCGGCCCACGCCTCTGCGACAATAAAGGGCACTTTCAAACGGTTCGCCACCTCGATCTCCGCCAATGCAGCGGAAGAGTGGCTTTCCCCCAGCACCATGACGACCTTGTCCCGCGTCGCCAGACGCTCAAAACCGGAAGCAGCCTTGTCGGGAGCGCCTGCAGTGTCCTCAAAGACAATCTCCAGATTTTTACCCATAACGCCGCCCTTGCCGTTTACATATGCCGTTGCCAGCTTGATACCCTCCTCAAAGGCTTTCCCGGTAGCTGCCGCCGTGCCCGTTCTGGGACCAACGACGCCCACCTTAACCGAGTCTGCGGCCCACGCGAGCCCTCCGGCTAAGATTAAAGCAAGGGTGGCAACCAATACCAATAATCCGCAAGTCCTTCGTTCCATTTTCGACCTCCTTTGAATTTCAAGTTTACTGCCAACCGCCCATCAAACATGGCGGAACACCAGACTTGGATGCTAAAAGAATTTTTTAGAGATTAAATTATTCCAAACAATCTAAAGGGTCAAGAGGATTTCCTGAAACGAGTCTGGGATCTTCTTCTGAAATTGGGGCACCAACTGATTGGGGGTGTCCGAGGGAAGCACCGGGCAAACTACGGGCCCACCAAACCAGGGGTTCGCTTGTCCGCAGAGGCATCCAATTTGTTCGGGAACGTCCTGCCTGCCTGATTCCACTGAACTACGATTCAATAAATGGGATTGGCTTGCTTTGTGTTTGACGCACCCGTAGGTTTCTTCTAACCTAATT
>Ga0180433_10009600_pt1 | contig 11815 bp, 11 predicted proteins | sample SS_ome_8_FD_132980 | JGI IMG/M metagenome (GOLD analysis project Ga0180433, IMG submission 132980) | Hypersaline lake sediment archaeal communities from the Salton Sea, California, USA - SS_1_D_1 metaG | ecosystem: Environmental > Aquatic > Non-marine Saline and Alkaline > Hypersaline >... | reverse complement strand
TAAACTGTAATCAGTTTTATCTTTCCAGCGTTCTGTATACCACTCCAGAGCGGCAGTTAAAAGACTGCTTATCAGTCCGGCCAATATAAAAACGGTAAACACATAAAGCAGATGAGTTCCGTACGTTATGATGACATCTGTCAGTACCGGATCTAGAACCTTGAGCAAAAAGAAAATACCCACAATCCAGATAATTTTTTTCATCCGGGAATCCAGTATATTTAAAATTATATCATCAAAATCTGTCTCGGTTCTTTTTGTTACATGTTTTCGGACTAAAAATACAAACCTGGGAACTAACCTGTTAATAATAAATGTAATTATAATGACACATACACCCAGAAAGACATTATATAAGAACGAATTTTCTTTAAAAAATATTACTATTGGATCCATACTATTCCTCCTATTATAGTTATAAATAATAACATAAATCGTATACTAATGGTATGATAATATAAATAAATAATATATAATTTAAGAATAAAATATTATAATATATTCATATACTTTATGAATTGTATAATTCTTAGAATGATTTAAGACAACTGTTGTAATCTTTTATGTGTAAATCCTGTTAATCCTGTGAAAAACATTTATAATATTTTTTTTATGTTATCTTTATAATTAAAAAGGAGAAAAACCGATTATTAACGTTAATAAAATTTTAGCAATAGGAAGTATAACCAGATCAAAAAGTCCGATAAACAGCAGAAAAAATAATATTAAGAAACCATACCTTTGCAAACTGCTGTAACGTTCTGCTACATGTTCCGGCAGATAAGCCATAAGTATTTTAGATCCATCTAAAGGAGGAATGGGTATTAAATTAAAAATGGCAAGAATAATATTAATAAAAACAGCAAAAAACAAAATCCTGGAAACTGGATTTGCAATACCAGAACCGGTGCTGTAAATTCTGAAAATTATTCCGATAATTACAGCAAGTAATAAATTACTTCCCGGTCCGGCAGCACTGACTTTAGCTAATCCCTTTTTCCCGCCCTGTACTCGCCAGGGATTAATCGGCACCGGTTTTGCCCATCCAAAAAGTACTGGAGACTGAATGACAATCAAAATTACAGGAAAAATTATTGTTCCAAATATATCTATATGAGGTATAGGATTAAATGTTAATCTGCCGGAATCCCGGGCTGTTGTATCCCCCAAATGTAAAGCCATGTATCCATGTGCAACTTCATGCACAATAAGCGAAAATAAAAGCACAACAATCTGCGGTACAAAATTCATTCAATCTACCCCTCTTTTTTCTGTTCTTCTATAGCTTTTCGTTCTTGTTCTCCTGCTTTTTTTCTGTTATTAATGATCCATTTTAACAAAGAACTTTTTTCTACTCCCAGGATAACATCCCGTAACCCTAAATACACCTGAGGGTCATTGACCAGTCCTCCCAGCGTGCCTTTCCCGGAATCGATTTTTGCAGTAATACTTGCTATTGAATGTGCTGCAGACTGCAGATCCTTCATAATGCTGGTTCCATATTCCTGGTCATTAATGATCTTTCCTGCAACAGTGTTTTTATCACTTAAATTCCTGGTCATTTTCCTGAAATCTGAAACTGAAGCTTTAAATTCTTCGATGGTATTTTTAAAATCTACAGAATCTGATAACATGGAACCTACAGGTGTATGTTCATTTTCAATTTTTTCTAAAATAATGGCCAGATATCTTGAAGTTTCCATTAGGTTTGCCATGGTTTCTTTAATTCCCATGGGTTCATTTACCAATTTTCCTAAAGCTCCCTGGCCTCTGTTGATCTTGGATATTGTAGTACGAATATCTCCAACCATCAAATTTGTACTGTCGACTATAGTGGAATAATCTGTTGAAGTCTGTGTTAGTATATAATCTCCCGGTTCAATAACAGGCTGAGACGGCGTGCCCATTGACAGTTCAACAACCTTTCCGTATACCAGACTTGCTGCAGCTATTCTTGCCCTGGTATCCTGACGTATACGAGGCGCTACTTGTTTATTAATTGAAATCTTCACTAAAATATTGGTATTCTTGGTTTCTTCAGGAAACCCCAAATACACAACATTACCAACTTCAACTCCATTAAGAAGTACCGGATCACCTTCAAATAATCCGCCGGTGGATTTAAACAAAATGTTATAATTTACTTTATCCCCGAATAATTTACTGTCCCCGCCTACAGAAAAAACAAAACCAATAATAATAGCAAGGGCAAAAATAATAAATATTCCAACCCGTATTTCTTTTGTTATACTCTTTTTTATTTTTTTTCTCATTTTTACTTTTCCAAATATTTTTTAACTTCTTAAAAACTCATTAACTATAGGATCTTCACACTCCATAATTTCTTCCGGAGTACCAATAAATTTTATTCTTCCTCTATAGAGAAATGCTATGCGGTCAGCAACAGACATGGCACTTTGAATATTATGGGTAACAATGATAGAAGTAATGTTCAAGGTTTCATGTATTGAACGCATCAGTTTATTAACCCATTTGGTAGTAATAGGATCAAGACCGGTAGTGGGTTCATCATAAAGCAGTGCATCAGGTTCCATAACAATTGCCCGGGCTAAGGCAACCCTTTTTTTCATTCCTCCGCTCAGATTCTCAGGCATTCTCCAGGCAACATTCTCCAGACCGACTAATCTTAACTTTTCATATACCTTCTGTTCAATATCCGGTTCTAATAAATCTGTATGTTCTCTTAAGGGAAATGCAACATTTTCAAAAACCGACATGGAATCAAACAAAGCACTCCCCTGAAATAAAAATCCGATTTTCTTTCTGATCTTCAGCAATTCATTTTCATTATACTTTGTAATATTCATACCATTAATAAAAATTCTTCCCTCATCCGGCATGATTAATCCCACCAGATGTTTTAATATGACTGTCTTACCAGTTCCACTGCCCCCCAGAACTACCAATGACTCACCCTTTCTTATGAGCATGGTCAGACCCCTGAGCACCTCATGGCTGTTAAAATCCTTATAAACCTCATCTATAAAAGCAAAAGGCGGCATATAACTCCTCAAATAATTAATAAAAGTTTAGTTAAAAAATAATCTGATATCATAATACTTATGGAGCTGGCTACCACTGCTCTGGTTGTAGCCTGACCAACCCCCTCCGCACCTCCCTTTACCTTTAATCCACAGTAACACCCTATCAAGGAAATAAAAAATGCAAAGATTAAAGATTTAAATATCCCCCCGAAGAAATCAGATAATGTAACCGAACGTATCACCTGATAATAATAAGTATAAAACTTCAATTTTATGTCCACCACACTGACTACCAAACCTCCTATAATTCCTACAAAATCAGCTATAGCTGTTAACAGGGGAAGAGTGATCATAGTAGCGACCATCCTCGGAAATACTAATTTCTTAGCCGGGCTGGCACCTAACAGCCGTATTGCATCAACCTGCTCTGTAACTTTCATAGAACCGATTACTGACGTAATTCCTGCACTAACTCTCCCTCCAACCAGCAGGGCAGTTAAAAGAGGTCCAAATTCCTTAGTAATAGCAACCCCCACTCCCACACCCACCATTACTCTTCCCGCAAAATTAGCTTCCGAATATGCTACTTGTACGGCTAAAACCATGCCAACAAAAAATGAAGAAAGCAGTACGATAGGCAGTGAGCGAACTCCAAGATTTTCCATTTGAGCAATAAGCGCTCTGAATTCATATGGTTTGCTGAAACCATATTTTAAAGTATCAATCCAGAGAAAAAATACTTCTCCGAAATATTTAACATTATTACTGATTTTATGTATTACTTTTTCTCTCAATTAAGAATTAAACTCCTTGTATTATCTCAATTAAATTGTATCAATGATCTGTCATATTCTTCCGGAGGGGTATATCCTAAAAGATCTATACAGGTAGCAGCGATATTGCTTAATCCCGGCTGATCAATTTCAGCCAATGTATATTCATTATTAAAAGAAGGATCATATATAATAAAGGGGACCGGATTTAAGGTATGGCTGGTCTTATTCTTAAGTTTTCCTTCTTCATCCACTTTTATATGTCCGTTTTTATCAAGTTCAAACATTTCATCCGAATTACCATGATCAGCAGTAATTAAGGCTATTCCATTTACTTTCTTTACGGCTTTTAACAGACGGCCTAATCCCAGGTCTACACTTTCCACACCGATTACTGCAGAATTGAATATACCGGTATGGCCTACCATATCCCCATTAGGATAATTAATACGGATCAGACGGTATTTTCCTGTTTTCATTTCTTTGATAATCCTGTCTGTAATTTCTGCACTTTTCATCCAGGGACGCTGCTCAAATGGAACCCTGTCTGAATCAATCTGAATATACGTTTCATATGTTTCATCAAACTTACCACTGCGATTCCCGTTCCAGAAATAAGTTACATGCCCATATTTCTGTGTTTCACTGCAGGCCAATTGAGAGATCTTATTTTTTGCTAACAATTCACCCATAGTATGAGAAATTGCAGGAGGCGAAACCAGATATTGTTTTGGTATATGCAGATCGCCGTCATATTCCATCATCCCTGCATACTCGACTTCAGGTACTCTTTCACGTTGAAACTTATCAAAATCATCTTCTTCAAAAGCCCGGCTTATCTGAATAGCTCTGTCACCTCTGAAATTAAAAAAAATCACTGAATCACCATCTTGTACAGGTCCTACCGGCTTTCCGTCTCTCTCAATGACAAAAGGAGGAAGAAACTGATCAGTTACTTCCGGATTTTTCTCCCGCAGAGTTTTTATGGCTTTTTCTGCAGAATCAAATGTATCTGCTTGACCTAATACATGAGCCTGCCAGCCTCTTTCTACAATAGTCCAGTCTGATTCATATCTATCCATAGTGACCAGCATTCGTCCACCACCGCTGGCAATGGCAAAATCTGTATGAGCATCATTCAATTCATCGAGAAACGATTCAAACGGAATCACGTATTCCAACGCTGATTTCTCCGGAACATCACGTCCATCAAGCAGAATATGAATTCTGGCCTTGGCTACACCCTCATTTTTAGCCTTACTGAGCATGGATTTTAAATGATCAATATGACTATGAACATTACCATCAGAAAAAAGTCCTATAAAATGAAGCGCACCTTTATTTTTTTTACAATTGTTAATCAGTTTTTTCCAAACCTCACCTTCCCATATATCTCCTTTTTCTATTGCTTTATTTACTCTCTTTGCTCCTTGTGCAAATACTCTGCCAGCTCCAATAGCGTTGTGTCCAACTTCAGAATTTCCCATATCCTTATCGGTTGGCAGACCTACTGCTTTTCCATGAGCCTGTAAAAGTATATTGGGAGAATGTGCTAAAAGATCATCCAGCACCGGAGTAAAGGCTTTTTTTACCGCATTTCCCTCCGGATTTTCTGACCATCCAATCCCATCCATTATCACCACCACCAGCGGACCTGATCGGCCCTTAAATAACGAATTTCTTTTTAGCTTGAATTCTTTCATAATATTCCTTTTTAGCTTATAAATCTATCATCTGCTTTGGTTCGTTTCCCTTCTTTCTTGAGCTTTTCCTTCATCCATCCTTTACTGGCATCAGGATGCGAATCTATATCCGAAAAATAAGGCTTAATATCCAGAAGAGGAGTCCGGTCAACCATATCAACGCCGGCAATCTTAATTCTGTTATTTTCAACACCTAAATTTTTTACTACTGTAAATCCTATAGGATTCGGTCTCCTGGGCCCTCTAATTGCAAAAATACCTCTGGGAGTACTGTCAAGAAAAGGAGTCGCTTGCAGTGTATACCCTTTTACCTGATCAAAATTATAAATTAAAATAAGATGAGAAAAACCATCTATATCTTTTAATCCTGACTGAAATTCAGTAAAAATTTCTACTTCTCCCTTAATATCCGGCCTCAAAGCACCCTGAATAGGTGCTCCCCTGGGTGTCTTAAAAGGGGTATGAATGATTCCTATGGATTTAAAAGTAATCTTCATATACAAGCCTTTTTTTAATTCTTACAAAACTCAGGTAGTTTTATAATATCCACCTTGCTCTCGTTTTGACGGGTTACAAGACAATACATTGATTCTTTTCTTACACACCATAAGCTCATAGGAAAATTGTTACTTTCCGATATCCTGATAATTCCCGGCTGATTAAACTTTTCAAGAATAATTGTATTCATCATATTTTTCCCCCACCAGAGAAACAGTCTGAAAAGTATTACAATTCGCCAGCTTAAGATTTTTTGTATAATACGCATTACATTAAACCTTTAGATATTTATTGCAATGTTATCCTTATTATTTCCTCTTATAAGATACATTCACTGTCTTATATTTCAATTAACCTGTAATCTGAAGATCCAAGTCCGATTTTTTCTCCATGTCTGATCTGTGCTTTTTCATCAATTTCCGGATAAGAAAGCTCACCAATATTCTTACCTGCCCTTTTACTGATCAAATCCAGAGTGGCATTATCAACTGCCACCGGATCTTTAGAAGCTAAAAACCCAATATCTTCTACTATTGGTTCCTGAGTGAAGGTCATACAGTCGCAGTCTTTTGTTATATTGATCAGGAAATTTATAAATCCGATTTTTCCTGAATTTACCTTTACAACTCCCAGGGCATGTTCTGCCATACGTTTCTGAAGTTCTACTCCTTCAAAATGCCATCTAAATCCCACAGCATTAAAATTACATACAGCCAGACATTCACCGCACCCTATACATTTTTTCGGATCGATAAAGGCTTTTTGATCTTTGAGTGAAATAGCATCTACCGGACACCACTCTATACAAACACCGCATCCTGTACACTTTTTCTGTTTTATAGTCGGATTCATTCCTGAATGCTGACGAAGTTTTCCCTTACGGCTAGCCAGTCCCATACCGATATTCTTTATGGCAGCTCCCATTCCTGTTCCCATATGTCCGGTTACATGGGATATAACAATCATGGAATTTGTTTCAAAGACAATTGAAGAAAGCTCAACAGTATTAAATATTTCTCCCCTGATCTCAATCTCATCATCCTGATTGCCTAAAAGTCCGTCACCAATTATTACCGGTATTCCTAAATTATCAATACTGTATCCATGTTTATAGGCTACTAAAAGATGTCCCACCGCATTATCCCGCATTGCTTTATACAGCACACAGGTATCAGTTAAAAAAGGTCTGGCCTCACATCTTTTTAGAGATTCTATAATCGGTTTGACCATATCCGGAGGAATAAAAGTATTAAGTTTATCTTCACCAAAGTGAATTTTAATTGCAGAAAAATCATTCCTGTTAATACAAGAATCAAAACCTGCTTTGTTAAACAAATCTGATAATCTTTTGTTATTTTTTTTGTAATCCTCGATAGATAAAAAGAAAACATCTGATGTCATATATTATACCCTCTACTTTCTTTTATTCCATAACTCCCAATATTTATAACTTTTTAATGTATGAAATAATATGATTAAATTCAAAAAATAATTTGATTTTTATATCTCTATTAATTACACTATCATATTTGGCGATTACTTCAAGATCTATGTACTATACTAATAAAAGAGTCATTAAATTCACTTTAGACAACGGAAAAGGGAAAAAGGAGGATGGAGAATGGAAAAATAAATACTTTATATGACGCAAATTCTGAACCTTTGTATTTCCATATTCCATTTTCCTTTTTTCCATTTTCCATCGCAGATAGAGTGAAGGTAAAACCTGAACAAATAGTAATAAATTTTATGTGTTCGATACCATATAATTGAAGAGCTTAAAGGAGGAAACTATGAAAATTAAAACTCTGCCCATTTTTCTCGCTTTCTTATGTATGGGTTTTGGCGATGCTGCTGGCCCCCTGGTTAATTTGGCAACAGAAGTATTTGATATTTCCAATGCTGCTGCTTCCCTGATTGCCAGTGCCGGATTCATCATGTTTGGTCTTTTATCCATACCCATGGGGATTGTCCAATACAGAATTGGCAAAAAGAATGTAATGCTGCTGGGTCTTGGAGTATTTCTCATTGGGGTTCTGGTACCGGTCCTGGGTCTTTCCTTTCCCTTACTGCTTACAGCTGTTTTTATAATGGGAGCCGGTGCAGCCATACTCCAGGTTGCCGGTAACCCTATCATGCGTGATGTCTCCCAGGAAGGAAAGTACTCCAGAAATCTTTCCTTTGGTCAGTTTATTAAAGCTATCGGTTCTCTGTCTGCATCATTAATTCCTGCATTTGTGGCGGGTAAACTAGTTTCAGACTATTTTATGTTCAGCTCAGACGGAGCAACAAAATCAGCTGAATGGAGAATATTGTTTCCTGTTTATGCAGTAATAATCTTTATCACTCTGATCACTGTTTTATTCTTAAAGGTTAAGGAAAAACAGGAAAAAACACAGAAACCCACAACCTTTGCTACAAGTTTTAAAGCTCTCACTGATAAGTATATACTGATTATGGTGATAGGCATATTCCTCTATGTAGGAGCAGAAGTATCCATGTCTTCCAAAATTGCTGTATTCTTTAGTGAAAAATACAACATTGACTTAACCAAAATCGGAATGCTGGGAGTGGGAGTGTTCTTTTTATCCTTAACCCTGGGACGTTTTCTGGGTGGAGTGATTCTAAACTGGATGCGGCCGAAACTGTTTCTGCTTCTTACCTGTCTGATTTCCATAATCGGATTAGGCGGGATATTTATTCATAATCTGACCACTGCCTGGATCTCTGTATTTCTTGTAGGTATCGGATTTGCAAATATATTCCCATTGATTTTCTCCATTGCAGTTGATACGTTACCGGAAAAAACAAATGAAATATCAGGATTAATGATTACTGCGATAGTCGGCGGTGCTGCAATACCCCCCATTACCGGAGTGGTTGCGGATATCAATCTGACTCTGTCATTTTTAGTTCCACTGGCTTGTATTTTTTATGTAACAATTGCAGCAGTGTATAATTTTAGGAATACCAAAGTTACTTAAATTTTTATATTATTAATGTATTACAGCAAAAGAAATTTGAAAGATAAAAAATAAAGGATAAAGGATAAAGGATAAAAGATAAAGAAATTTGTGTCGCCCTGAACAATGTTTAGAATTTTTAATTCTAGTAATCCTAAAATGTCATTCTGAGCGAGCAACGCGAGCGAAGAATCTCATGCCTCTAAATATAAAGGCATGATGGATTTTTGCTGGAAAAGTACACTTCTTAAAATATCATTCATTTCCAGCTAGATTTGTTTCTTTACTTAAAACCCATTAGCGTGAAATTCTTTGCTCCCTTCGGTCGCGCAGGATAACTTTTTCGTCACTTCATTCTTCAGGATGACAGAATTGCTAACTATTATCTTAAATTTAAAAATTTACAAGGTAGAGAGAATTCAGAAGTATATACGATATGGATATAAAAGGGCAAAAAAACAGGAGGCAGAAATGGACATTAAAAAAGACAAACGAGTGGTGCTCACTCTTGATGCTGGAGGGACGAATTTTGTCTTTTCTGCAATACAGGGTGGTGAAGAAATTGTTAAGCCGGTCACCCTGCCTGCTTCTCCTCATGATCTGGATAGAAGTCTGCATACAATCACAGAAGGATTTAGAAAAATCACTGGCAGTATTTCAGAAACACCCCTTGCAATTAGCTTTGCTTTTCCTGGTCCGGCAGATTATCCTAAAGGAATTATAGGAGATCTGGCAAATCTTCCCTGTTTCCGGGGCGGTGTTGCACTCGGACCCATGCTGGAAGAACAGTTTAATATACCAGTATTCATAAATAATGACGGAGATCTGTTTGCCTACGGCGAAGCAATAGCCGGTTTCTTGCCTAAAGTGAATAAGCTGTTAACTGAAGCAGGATCACCGAAACAGTATAAAAATCTTTTTGGCATAACCCTGGGAACGGGTTATGGTGGCGGTTTAGTAAGAAATGGTGAACTGTATATTGGCGATAATGCTGCAGCTACTGAGATATGGGCTATGCATAATAAAAAATATCCCCGTTCATTTGCTGAAGAAGGAGTGAGTATCAGAGCTGTTAAACGGGTCTATGCAGAAAATACCGGACTGGACTTTGATAAAGTTCCGGAACCAAAAGAAATTTATGCAGTAGCTGCCGGTGAAAAAAAAGGTGATCAGGCAGCGGCTGTTACTGCATTTAAAGAATTAGGAGAAATAATCGGTGATACTCTTGCTAATGCCGTCACTCTGGTTGACAGCCTTATTGTTATAGGCGGTGGATTAACTGGTGCTCATCGTTTTTTCTTCCCGGGTATAATAAAAGAAATGAACAAAACTACTAAAACCCTGAACGGAGATACAATAGACAGACTTGTAATGAAAACATTTAATCTGGAGGATGCAAAAGAGAGAGAATTTTTTCTTAAAGGAGAAACTAAAACTATCACTGTTCCTGACAGCTCAAGAAAAATTAAATATGATCCCCTTAAACGAACCGGGATCGGACTGTCGGTACTTGGCACCAGTAAAGCCGTTTCAATAGGTGCTTATGCTTTTGCTCTTCATGCACTGGATACAAAATAATATTTATGGATTATAACAGAGATAAACAAACCGATTAATCAAATTACTGAACCTCTCTGTTTATACAATAATATTTATTGTGTAAACCCAGGTGATCCCTGATTTTTTTTAAGAGCTGCTCTTAATTCAAAAGGGTCTTTGCTGTTAAGACCACGGATTCGTTGGCTGACTGAGCGGAAGAGCTCTGTTTGTTTTTTGTATACAGAGACATTTTTTGTTATAGGTTTTTTTCTCATTGATTCATCGAATTCAAGAAAAGGATGAATAACTTTTATCAGCTCTGTATCAGTTTCATTTTCATTCAGCCAAACCCAGGCTGCATGTAAGGCAGCGCCTAAAGCTGCACCTTCTCCTTTGACCGATACTGCCTCTGCGTTAAAGACATCAGCAATTGTCTGACACCAGGCCTCTGATCGGGAGAGACCACCGGTAAGCCGAATTTCCTTAACCTCTACCGGAAGCCGCTGAAATCCATCATAAAGATTGAGAATATGTCCTTCCAGCACTCCCCTGCACAGAATTTCCGGAGTGAAATCATTCAGAGTAAATCCAAAATAAAGAGGTGCTGCCTGAGGCACATCAGGAGTTCGTTCTCCTTCATACCAGGGAATAATGATCCGTCCGTTGTTTCCGGGATCGGTTATTCTGATCAAGTGATTAAATGACTCGTGGGTAAGGGAAAACTCATTCAATAAAACATTATACCCATTGGCAAGGTTAGAAACACAGAGCAAAGGCAGATAATGACCTGTACTGTCACAAAAAGAAGCAATTTCTCCGGTTGGATCCACATAAGGCTTTTCCATATAGCAATATGCAGTGCCGCTGGTTCCCAGACTTATGCTCACAATACCCGGCTGGACATTACCGGTCCCTACTGCACCATACATATTATCCCCGCATCCTGCATCCACAAAACATTCCGGAGTAAATCCGAAGTCAGACACCAGCTTATTCGATACCTTGCCGATAGTCTGATCAGACGGCTTAACTTCCGGGATTTTATTAAATAAGTTTGTATCTATAGCATTAATTACTTCTTTTGACCACTTCCCGGTTTTGGGATCCCACAGGGCAGTACCGGAGGTATCACCAGGTTCCATGATACAGACACCCCCGGTTAAATACCAGTTGATAAAATTATGGACCAGAAACAGAGTGTCAGATTTTTCATAGATTTCAGGTTCGTTGCGCACCATATAAAAAATCTTTCCAGCTGTATAGCCTGTCCGCTGTGTATTGCCTGTTTCCTGAATCATCACCTCTGGTCCTCCTACCCGATCTGTAAGAATTTC
>Ga0180433_10009599_pt1 | contig 11815 bp, 24 predicted proteins | sample SS_ome_8_FD_132980 | JGI IMG/M metagenome (GOLD analysis project Ga0180433, IMG submission 132980) | Hypersaline lake sediment archaeal communities from the Salton Sea, California, USA - SS_1_D_1 metaG | ecosystem: Environmental > Aquatic > Non-marine Saline and Alkaline > Hypersaline >... | reverse complement strand
TGATAGTTGGTCCCTACCCTTTGGCTGTCAGTGTCCTCGATGGGGACCAGACCGAGAATGTATCGGTAGAAGTAACGAGTAGGACACGCCTTGAAACACGCTATGCTGGTTGCTGATAGGTTAATCATCTTCGCTTTCCTCCGCTTCAATCGCTTCCTGCACAACCGGCTCATCCTCGTCGTCCGGTGGGAACAGTGGTTCGATGTCCACCACCTCTACCTCAACCATCTCTTCGTAATCCCCGCCATCGTCGATTTGATGCCTGGAAAGCTTTTCGGCCTGGGCCTGAACATCGTCTTGGTCGTAGCCGTGTATTTCAACTGAGTAACGGTTTGTGATGTCTATTGTCGCTTTGTATGGTTTCATTATATCAACCCCTTCATATAGTGTTCCAATTCCCCAACCCCATGAACGACCAGGTACACACCCTCAGCCGCACGTACATCTTCCACCCGCTTCTGTTGTCCCACGCTCAATCGTCCTCCCTTTCCGGCCTTGCATTCGATCTCGAAGTGTTGTCCTCCGGGAAGGATGCCGATGATGTCACCTGCCCCCTTAATGCCGTAGGTAGCATAACCATGTCCCAAATCACCCGCAGCACAGTCATGTCTATCGCAGAACACACGTCTCGCTCGAAGCCACTTAATACAGCCGGTGAGCACTTCTCGCTCTGGTTTGGTTGGGCAAGGGACAACCGGACGGGTTGAGATTGGACCTCGTTTAACTGTAGGTTTACTCCCGGTTCGTATTGCTTGGTAGAACGCGGCTGCTTCATTGAGTTTGTCTTTCTTAGTTAGGCGTTTCATTTTTGAATAACAACGCAGTAAAATCATAATTTTGGGCTGAGAATGCGTTTTCAAATCCCATATTTGGCAAATTTTCTAATATAGTTAATATTAAATCTTCGACTTCCCAAAGTGCTATACCATACTGCCATACTAATTCACCGCAACGTCTACACTTATAAAGCCTACCTGCATATTCATATCGTTCAGGATCACGACAAAAAGCCCCACGTCCGGCTGGAATATGTATATAATAGGTTTGATATTCAGTATGGCGATCAAACGGAACATGGCCCCTGAACCAACAGATCAGTTTTTTTATCATTCCCTCACCTCAATCACTCTCCCCGCTCTCGGCATAAACGGTTGCTGGCATAGCCCAACGAAGGCACATTGGTTCACTTCGGGACACCCGGTTCGGCCTGTCTTGAAACAGGGATCATAGCCTTCAGCCTGTTGCTTGGCCCGCCGGATACGTTCTGTTTGGTTGTTGCAATTAGTTATCAATCCCATAAATACCCCCATGTTTTCTTTGTTACTATAGTTTGTACACAATGTTGACTAATTCCAAAAGCGTCGGCCAAACCTTGTTGGCTATCGGCTCCACTATGGTAAAGATTGTGAATCAGCTTGACTTTTTGTTCAGTAAGTTTAGAAAAATTGCTCATCTCGCCGTGGTTTTTTAATCCCTGATGCGTTTTGTGCCTGATCGCATCCGCATGATTTTCTTTTGGTGTTCCCCAACAAAGATTTTCCAAATGATTGTCTTGGGGATTACCATTTAGATGGCGGCATTGCATTCCTTCTGGGCACGGACCAACATAGGTTTCGAGGACAAGACGGTGTATTAAACAATGATAATATTTAGAGCATTTGCGAAGTTTTACATACAAATACCCAGAGCAACTCGTCTGTAATTTCATCCATTGGCCATTCTCATAATTACCTTTGGTGCTCCACACACGCCCACCTTTAGTAATCCGATATGTAGGAAAATTTGGTATTATTTTCACAATAATTTGTCTTTCACTACGTCGATTGCTAACGGTAATCCTTCTGCCCATAATGGAGAAGTTGTCATTATTTGCGAGAGGATTTTTATGTGTTCATCAATCTTATTCTCTATAGAAAGCAACCTTAAATCATCATGTATGTGGATAAAAACAGGCAGATTTTCTTTGATTGCTTGTAACCACCAATAACCAAGAAGATCGCGGGCTATTGATTGGTCAATATTCTCCGTGATCGACCCGCCCCACAACGGACCCCATTGATACTTGATTGTCTTTTTCTTATCCACACGAGCATGGCGATAGTACAACACTCGTCCAGATGGAAGCCGGATGTGAACCGTCTGACCCCGGCAATAAAACCGAGTGCAGCCCACTTCCGGCTCTAAATGGGGGTACTGAATACACAAACGAAATGCTCGTTCGACCTGGTTCCAATATTTTGGTATCTTCGAGTAAGTGGTGCGGTAGGTTCCGATCAGTTTTTTGATGAACGCGAGGTCATACTCACCAGAATCAAACAATGGCCGAAGGGCTGCGTTCGCCATACAATTTCGATAGAACTTGTCCGCTCCCATCCCATAACCCGCACCGAGAATTGTGTCCTTTCCGAATCCACGCTTGATCTTCAAAGCTGTGGCCAATGGTTTGGGATCAGTGGATCGAGGCTTGCGGACTTGACAGCCGAATAACTCGGTGGCGAACGTCGAATAGACATCTTCTCCGCCAGCGAAACCCTCCACTAAATCATCCTGGCCAGCAAGCCAAGCCACGATTCTGGCCTCTATCTGTGCCGAGTCTATAATACACGGTACACACCCTTCGAGTGGAAGCAAACAGGTCTTAACCTGACCAATTAAAGAATCATGTTCCTGCCCTCCCCGGCCCTCGGCCCCCAAGTTTTGTAGGTTATACCCCTCTCCCCCCGACCATCGACCAGTATGGCAACCATAATAATTGATCGGTATACGAAGTAGCCCCCCATTAGCCTTAGCCTGGGCCACAATACTATCAATTCGCTTCATATGTGTTGGCCAAGATTTAACTGATACTCTCGCAGATACCAGGTTACGTACTTTAGGATCAGAATGAATGAGAAGTTGTTGACAGGCTTCGTCAGTCTTTGCCAAGGCCGGGATATTACCTCGTTTACCTTGTTTCATCGGGACCTTTTCACCAGGGGGAAGTGCTTCCTGGAGATAGTGGGCGAACTTTTGGCTGCGAAGCTCTTTGATCGTATGGCCTGATTGCTTCACGGCTTGGGCTATCTTGGCTCGCATCTGGACCTTGAGTTGTTTGGCCCTGTCGAAGTCTACTCGAAGACGTTGGTGTAGCCAGAGATTGAGGGTGTGCCGGGCCAGGGCGAGTTCTTCTTTTGGGTTGGTGAGTTTGAGCAATAGAATTTTAGCGAGTTCGGTTTCTAATTCAACATCACGGATAGTGTATTCACGAAGAGCCTGGCGTTGTTCCTTGGTCATTTTATCCCAATGTAACCCCTTGAAGTTTTGGGTCTCGCCCTTTGGGAGAAGGCCAAACATCTGGGCCATCTGTTTGAGACCGTGCTTCATACGGGAATCATAGTGTTTGGCCAAGTCTATGAGGTCAACAATGTACTTAGGGACAATTCCGAACTTTTCCTGTAGGATAGTGATGTCGAATCGGGCGTTCTGGACGAGGACAGTATAATTATCTATATCTACTGGTATATAGATTGAATCAGGTTCTATAAAAGCAGGATTGTCGGTATCTGTATATAACCCACCTAACCCCGTTAATTCAAACCTTGGATCGTTGATATACTCAATAGTGCTCATCTTTGATAAACTATACTCGTTATCGAAATAGGTCTCGAAGTCCAGGCATAGGATGTCGGTCGGATACCCCGCTTCAGCCAATACGTTTCGCCAGTCGTTCATTATATACACCATCCACAACACCCAAAGGAAAGTTTTTTTGAAATATCGTTAGCGATTATATAGTATTCATTAACGGTAATATTGTATTTTTCTAAGACCACATCAGTAGGTGGTATAACATCAGCCTGCATATTACCGCAATCATAATCTTCTGCAATGTCTAAATCGTGGTCGTACTTATCAACAAAATCACTTTCATCAGCATTTATTCCATTGACAATAAATTCCCGCAATGAACATAATGCGTTATATGCTGTGGCTTTATATTCCATCACTTCCCCCTCCGCCGTTTGGCTTCCCCTTTTAATTTCTTGGTCAACGCCCTCCCGATCTTACGGGCGTTGGTCAGTGACCATTGGGCGATCAACTGATTGAACATTACCTGAGCTATTCGATCAACCGTCAACCTGGTAATCGGTCGTCGCGTTGGGATCAGGTCACTGGGTTTGTTTACCTTCGCCATATCAATCCCCTCTGTTTCAACTTTTTATACTTAGCCTCAAACTGATCGAACGTAATCAAGCCGTAAGCTAACTTTTCTCGGAGCCTACGTTCCTCAACAGAGGTACAACACCGGGTCGCCCCGGATCGGGCTGGGAGTCCGTGGTCACTTTTCATATCAAAACCTCGAATCGTGGTAGACTTCGCCTTTACCAACAGGCATAATCTCATAATAAGGTATACCATCAAGTACAACTCCGCAGCCAAGAATAGATCGAGCCGGTTGCTCGGCAGCATATACAAACGCATAGGCATCATCATCAATTAAACATCCCGTATCCATACCAAACCAACGACGAAGTGGATTCGCTGACCAATTGATCCCGCCTTTACTATGCCAATGGCCACATACCGTGGACATTCCAAGTTTACCAGCAAGATTCCAAGCGGGTGTCTTACCCCCGCCTTTCTTGTGTCCATGACAGTAATAAACCTCATCTATAATCGTGTGATGAACCCACTTCCATTTAGGTGTTTTCCAAAGATCAGCGTAATCCCGTATAAATTTCTCAGGGATATTAACTGATTCGGCCACTCGTTTTGGCCGGGCATCGTGATTACCTATTGTTACGGTAGCATTTGGAAATGCTTTATACCATTTCTGTATTTTGGCTAAAGCAAGTTGGTATTCATTGAATGGACCTGGGGCTTCTGGATTATTAACGTGGAAACTAATCGCAGACCAATCAACTACATCCCCGATAAAAATCACCTTGTCACAATCCCAGGCATCGTAAATATCCTGACAAAATTGTAGGGAGCCTTTACGAGAAACAGGTTCATGTAAATCAGGTATGACTAATATCTTACTCATCTGAAATCCTCCAGGCTGTTTTCCAAAACTTTCAATACTGAATCAGACCAGTTATGAAGTTCGTTCCACGGACGCGGAATTAGGATTCCCTGGCCCCCGGCTGCTACAAAGTCGTGGATATTTTTATCGTAGTCGTCAATCAATACAGCATCGTGGTGGGCACATATGCTTTTAGGAATAGTACCAGTTAGGAATTTGTTCTTGAACTCAGGTATATTGTGGTCAATCCAATCCAATCGCCCATTCACGGCTCCGTTTGCACGTATATAAAACGAGGAAAAAAGGCATATAGAATCCATTCCAAAACAAGATATACATTTACTCAATATATCTTTACCATCCGGCATCCATTCCAAGTTTGCCCAAAATTGTCTGCCCATAGAATCCCAATTATATGTTAGAAGCCCCGCTTGTTTTCCCCAGCCCCATCCTTCCGAGCCAAATTTGTATGGCCATTTATTATGACCTGGATAATCAAGACCATTTAATTCATGGGCTGCTTTACACCAATCAGTAAGTACCCCATCCATATCCAAATAACATATCATTTTAATCCCTTCCAAAAGAAAAGTGCCTGGACAATCCCAATTAGAACCGAGGCTATACCTGTTTTCCAGTTTCGTTCTACCAGGTCATTGAGACCCAGGGCGAAGAATGAAGCTACCATGATGAGTACAATAGCTGTTCGCATCAATAGCCTCCTTCAATGGGCTGGGTTCGATCAACCGGTTTCCAAAACCGATCATCAAACTCACTATAGCGATCAGGGAATCGTTGAAATGTTTGGAGAAAGGCCGCGTTACAGGCTATATGGTCGATATGCAACTCCCCGCTCTCTGGGTCACGATCTTCGCCCTTTTCAATAGCAGTAAGGTGGCGTTTAATCGCCCCTATAATCCGTGAATAAGCGATCCCTTCAGCCCAATTATAGGCTGCATACTTCTTAGCCCCAAAGGTGAGAATTAGACCAATCCCCTCGGTTGCATAGGGTGGAATCAGGTCGAGTCTGTTTTTGTCTTGGTCGTTTTTGCGTCCGCTCATGCTGTACTCCCCAATTTAATATCATACCTCATTTGTGTCATTTGTTTCACCCCTTCACTAATCTCCCCGGTCTCCACGATCTCCTTAGCTTTGAGGATCAGGTCGTAATCTGTCACCAGGCTGGCGTGTTTGAGGTCGGGAAGGCCGTGTTGCTTGGTGCTGAATATCTCACCTGGACCCCGGAGTCGGAGATCATGTTCTGCCAAATCAAATCCATCCTGGCAGCGTTCGATTACCTCCAGCCGGTCTATACTGGTTTGGTTGGCAGTCTCGGCTACGAGGAAACAAAACGCCGTATCGGTTGAACGACATACTCTACCCCGAAGCTGGTGGAGTGGGGATAGGCCAAACCGATCAGCCCCCTCTATTACCATCACTGTAGCGTTGGAATTGTCCAAACCGACCTCAGCGATGATAGTGGAGACGAGGATGTTAACTTCTCCGCTCTTAAAGCGTTTTAATGCTTCACTTTTGGTTTCGTTGTTAAGTCTTCCGGTCAACAATAATACATTTTGGTCCCCAAACCTTTGACATATTTCTCCGTATCCTTTCACAGCAGATTGTTCTTGTTCCTCGTCCCCGATACGGGGATACACCACATACACCTGATGCCCGGCCCCCAACTCCTGTTCTATGATCTCATACATGCCCTCGCGTCGATCAGGTAACACCCATCGCGTGATAACCTGACCGCGTTTAATGGGTAACTCCCTGATCGTAGACACGTCGAGATCGCCGAACACTGTGGAGGCCAAGGTGCGGGGGATGGGAGTAGCCGAGATTAAAAGGAGGTGGGGGTTGTACTTGGTTGCCTGGGCACGTTGTTCAACCCCGAATTTAACAAATTCATCAATCGCCACAAATGATACTGATCGAAGTAGATCATCATCGTTTAATGCAGCATGAGTGCTAATAGTAATAGCTGCCCCATTATTTTTCTCTCCTGCTTGAAGTAATTGATAATCAGACCAACCAAAACTCTTCAATGTATTGGCGTGCTGCTGGGAAAGAATACTGGTAGGTACAATTATCAAAGAACGATGTCCCTGTTGGGCACAAGCCATAGCCACGTAGAATATCACAGCCGATTTCCCCGCTCCTACATCAGCTTGCAATAGACGGTTCATCGTATGACCAGATCGAAGGTCTTGCCGAATATCATCAATGGCCTGCTTTTGCCCTTGTGTAAGAGAATATGGAAAGTAAGACAAGATTTGTGGATCAAGCATATTGTCCTCGTGGAATACTGAGTGCTTTCATTTATCCTGGGAACCCTGGTATTTGTTTCATATTTCTATCACCACTCCCTTCCGCTTGGCCTGTCGATCCCTAACTTGTTTCATGACCCACATCAATTGGACCATCTCATCGAATCTAAGATAATACTCGGCAGTTTTCTGTTCGTCCTCTGTTTCCGGGAAATGGAACATGTCATATATCATTGTTCGTGATGATCCTTCCCATAAACTAGGCAGGTCGATATTAGCCAGCACTTTTCGTAATGCTGCTCTGATTGTTTGATTATGCTTCCCATAAAAGCCCCCTACAATCGAATCCCAATCAGGTCCAACTGTAGAGAACTTAGGCTGCTGTAGAGCTTGTTTACTGTACTTTCCCCACAATGTCACTACCATACCCACCACAAACCGTGGGAAACAGTTGTACCACCTGCATTTGATCTCCCCAGTATCATCAGCTACTACAGCTTCGGTTATAGGTATTCGTGTAGGAAGTCGATGCAATGACTTAATCTTGCCCTTAATAATAACGTGTCCCTCCTTGGACACGTCTACAATGGGGGTAACCGTACCACAGATATACGAGAGGGGATGGTAATCAAGTAAGTCTCCAACCGTTTTGACCCCAAGCCGGGCAAGGGCTTTGGCTCGCTGTGGTCCAACACCTTTGGCGTATTTGATAGACTGGTCCCATGTATACATCAAACGATCTCCAATACCTCACCAGGTTCAAGAATGCGTACTCTACGGTTTTCCTTTCTGGGAGTATTAAATACCTCGCCCCACCCATTTCCGCTTGATAATCCTACAGATATAAGGTATTGTCCACATCGTTGTACTATACGGCCAATGTAAAACTTATGGTCCCAGCTCACGATCTCTCCAATATCCCCATCCTTCATGTCGTGCATACAAATTCCTGGTCTTTGTTCTTCTTTTCTTAGTTTTACACCCATTGTAAGCTCCTTTTCAACTTTGGTCCCCTTTGAATTGAATTTGTCTAATACTGCCTGTGCTTGTTCCCGTGTTGGCCAATGTTCGCTGCAAAAGTAGTATAATTGACCATCCGAATGTAAATAATACCCGGTTCTATCAGTGATTGCCCAACTTCTACTGGACATACGTCTAACCTTAAACTCTCTCATTCTTGTCCCCCCCAATCATATTTACTTGCTGGTCTATCTCGCCTATCGTCAATCTGGGTTTTCCCATCTTCACTACAAGCTGGGCACAGACCAAATTCACAATCGCGTCCGCACCCCAGACAAATTTTTGGTTCGTTTTTTTCGTCCATCGTTCTACTTAAAGTTTATAACATTTTTTGCCTTATACAAATTATTTTTTTTGCTCGATCACAATTTTTTTTACGTGCCCTATAATCCTGGCTTTTTCTTCTAGAGAATCTTTCGCTGTGATAAAATCACCGGCAAGAGCGTACCCGATTAAAAGCCAATTGCTGTTTGTTTTTATGGCATAGCCTTTTCTATCTACAAATTGGGCGACATCTCCGTATTTCCCAGACAAACTATATAGCCGTGTATTTTCCTCCGCCTTGTTTTCAATGATTTCAATCTCTAACATTATCCGTTTCCTCCAAAATAAAATTCAAAATATTTTTGCCCACGATCAGGTGTATGGAGATACGACCGATCAGTTTTGCCATACTTGCGTCGGCACATCATCCATATCATCGCCTGATACTCAGCGGTAGCCATGCAACACTGTTCGGCTTCCTGTTTGATTCGCTCGACAAGCTCGGCATATCGTTTATCGGTTAGTGTCCCTTGGAAGTCATACCAACGGCATATCCAAACGTCGATAACCACGGAAGTAAGATCACCTTTGAGTGCCCTGGCAAAAGCTGATACCTTGTTACCTGAGAGTGGTTGGCGTAACAAGGCTCGTTTGACGTTCGGATATTGGGATCGCATAAGACCAGGGATTGAATCAAACCATCTATCCCATTGATAATCCTGTTTTCCTTTGTATTCGTAGTATGGCTTGTGCCCCTTCCATTTATGATATATGTAGAATGCGAGTCGCCAGTTGGCTGTTACCTGTTTCCGAGGGGAGGTTGCTGCGAGCAGGTCAATGAACAGGCCAGAGTCCGATCCAAACTCAGCCTCAATGGCATGTCGGCAATGGGTGTACCAGTCTTTGCTATCCATGACACACCCCCTGTTCAATCAAAGCCTTGGCTGTTCGCCCGAACCAACCTTGCAACGACCAGGCAAGACCAGTGTCGATCAGATGCTGCCACGCTTCTATTTGTTGTTCTTTGGTTCCTTCCTCGCAACCCTCTGCGAGTGCTACTGCTGTGCAATCATCCATCAGTTTCCCCCATTGCCTTTTTAGCGATACTAACTAAGTCAATCGTCTTTGCTGCTCTTGCCGCTGTCTCTGCTGCCCATGCTGCTGCTCTTGCCGCTGCCCATGCTGTTGCTCTTGCTGCTGCCTCTGCTGCTGCCCATGTTGCCCATGCTGCCCATACTGCCTCTGCTGCTGCCCATGTTGCTCTTATTGATCTATCCGTACCTGATAACCAATTACTTGCCCATTGTTTGAAATTGGGATCGTCATATACTTCAAGGGTACAGTAGATAGCAAATTTGATTCTTTGTTCTGTAGTGGGTTCGGGGATACTCAAGTCTTTTAACACCCGCATTTTTCTGTAACCCCGTTTCAACCCCCTATCATTTTTTGAATCTCCTGCCACTTCTACTTCGCATATGATGGGATTTTTGATGTCGGCGTGTATTGGATTTAAGAATAAAGCCAAATATGGGTCATCATAGCAATGTAACCACCCATTAGTACACAAACTCTGGTTCGAGTCTCCCGTTGCTTCGTTCCATTGGCCGATAGGCCATTTTATACCACCATATGTTGTTCGGTCTTGGTTTAATAATTTGTATTTAGTCATTATATTACCCCCTATATTGGGCATGAATCATTATGTGCCGCCCTATGATCGGCGGAGCTAAGCAACGCGATATTGTTCAAGCTATACCCTTTATCGTTATTGATCCTATGTAAATGCTTGCCCCGCCACTGTTGGCCAGTTCGCTCGATCCATTTGGCCAATTGGGGACCAGTGAATTGAAGACTTATCCCCCTGGCTCCATATCGGTAAAACATCTTAGCACGTTCTCGTGTGCATCGGTATCGGATACGACGACATTGCTTCATACACCACCCCCTTAAACTACTTTCGTATCGCTTAGTAGCTGCCCGGCGGTAGGCTTTGCCATTGTCTGTTTGGTTATACCGCTTGTCTCTTTGAGGTTTGGTCATTGTAATAACCTCTTAATGGCGTTTGTATTATCTCCATGATACAACTTAGTATATTTGCATCGTTTACACGTCACTGTATCATCAAGCCCTAAATGTCGTTGTTGGGTATCAGTAGCGTGAGTGCGGCCTATTTTCTGACCTTGTTTGTATACGTATAGGCCGCACGCTGTAAACAACGGGCTTATTTTGTTGGTTAGGTGAACGATCATAATTCTCCTGTCCCCGTAGAAAATAAGAATCTGTCGAGATGCATAACTTGTATAAGTACTACATCTTGTCGGTTGTGCCCACAAATTTTCTTTACTATTTCTTGAATACGTAGTGGGGCTGACTTCTGGGACGTCATAATTTCGATAACCAGTGATTTTTCCTTTTTCCCGTCCCAATATCCTGTTTGTTCCTGGATTGAAAACCCATTGAAGTGTTCAGCTATAATCCGTTCAGTCCATTTCCGGTTCTTGTTTTCTGTGTGAAGTCGGTATAGTATCATCAATCAATCCTCGAAAAGTAATATCCAAAAGAAAAGTATCCAGAAAAATGTCCAGAATATTAGTATTGCTATCACTCATCCTCCTCCCGTAAATCATCGAGTGTCACTCCAAAGCGTTCATCGGCACTGATAGGATACAATGATCCATACTCATCCTGTTCATATTTGGTTTGATCGTAATCTACTTGGTTCATGGTTAATCTCCTAAAAATTTTGCGTTTCGCTCTATGTAAAACATACGTCGGTTTTTGTGTTTGCCAAACGAAAAATAAAAATTTTTTCGTCGTCCTGTTGTCGTTGGGGGTGGGATTGTTGGGTTATTCTCTTTCTATTTCGGCTTCAAGTTCTTTAATTTGTTCCCCCAATTGCCCTACCCACCGCATACGCTTCTCATATGCTTCTTCAATTGCGGCGGATTTGCGTTGATGCCAACGTTCAAGATGATCTTGTTCCATTGTTTTTTTCTCGCGGGCACTCGATTCTAATCGATCAACTTGATTCTGAAGGTTAGTTAATTTGGTGCGTTTCTTGTCGATGCGGGCCTCTCGATCCTGTTGGGCTTTAAGACAACCACACGATCTGGTTTTGCCCGTTGTCAAGCTATATCCATATACCTGTGTGATATTTCCGCACTCACATTGACAGGAATAGTACCCATGTTGTAATTTTTTGAGAACAGTAAGCCGCCCGTATTTTTTTCCGATCAGGGACAGTGTTTTTTGTTCT
>Ga0180433_10009598_pt1 | contig 11815 bp, 7 predicted proteins | sample SS_ome_8_FD_132980 | JGI IMG/M metagenome (GOLD analysis project Ga0180433, IMG submission 132980) | Hypersaline lake sediment archaeal communities from the Salton Sea, California, USA - SS_1_D_1 metaG | ecosystem: Environmental > Aquatic > Non-marine Saline and Alkaline > Hypersaline > Sediment... | reverse complement strand
TATGGTGTTCTGAGCCTTTTTATTCCACGGTTCAAAGTCGTACCAGACCCTATCTGATAACTCTTCTGCCAGCTTGTAAACATCCAACTCGTAAACTCGTTTCATCCCTGCCCGTGCATACCTGCACCTGTCTGCGTGCATCGCACAGGCAGGCGCGGACAGGTCTCCCAAATTTCTATTTTCCAATTTCAAGTTTCAAGCCGTGAACGGCTACATCTATTCTTTCTCCTTTGTTAAAACCACATAGCTTGTATGACCTTCACGCATGATAACCATAAGGAGCTGTTTCTTCGAAGATGTCTTTTTAATAATCTTCCTATAATCACCCATATCTTTAATGGGCTCATTCTCTATTTCAAGAATCAAATCACCCCTTCGCAATCCAGCCTCATATGACGGGCTGCCTCTTGTTACACCTGAAACTACAACTCCCTGTTCGCCTTCAATAGACAAAGACTCTGCCAGTTCGGGCGTTAGCTCCTGTACAGTTAATCCAAGTTCTTCTTCTTTCTCGGGTGCTATTTTCCCTGCTGCGGTGGCCTCCTCTTTAAGCTCTCCAACCTCAAGTGTCAGCTTCTTTTTTTCTCCCTTTCTAACAACAAGCACCTCTACTTCTTTACCTACCGGGGTTTCTGCGACAATGGAAGGTAATAATTTCATATTTTTTACCTTCTCCCCGTCAAAGCTAACGATAACATCGCCCCTTTGCAGACCCGCCTTTTCGGCAGGACTATTCTCAGTTACCTCAGCAACAAGGGCTCCCTCTAGTTCTTCAAGCTCAAATTTCTCCTTTAATGCAGAGGTAATAGTCTGTATGGTAACGCCAATCCAACCCCTGACGACTTTCCCCTTTTCTTTCAATTGGGACATAACTGATTTCGCCATATTTATAGGGATTGCAAAGCCTATGCCTACATTTCCACCAGTAGGAGCAACTATTGCCGTGTTAATTCCAACTACCTCGCCCTCTAAATTAAATAAGGGCCCACCTGAGTTTCCAGGGTTAATAGATGCATCTGTCTGGATAAAATTATCATATGGCCCCGCGCCAATTATCCTTCCCTTGGCGCTAACAATGCCGGCGGTTACAGTATTTCCTAAGCCAAAGGGATTACCAATAGCTACAACCCAATCTCCTATCCTTAATTTATCAGAATCTCCAAGCTTTACAGCGGTAAGTTTTTTATCAATATCAATCTTTATTAATGCGATATCAGTTTTTTCATCTCGGCCTATGATCTTTGCCTCGTATTTCTCATCCTCAGAGAATGTTACCTGAATTTCATCCGCATCGGCAACTACGTGATTATTGGTTAGAATATAGCCATCGTCAGTAACAACAAAACCTGACCCAAGGCTCCTCTGTTTCATAGTGCCCTCAGGTTCTCCACCAAAGAAGTGTTTGAAAAATTCATCTCCGAAAAAGTCCCTCATATCCCTTCCCTGAAAAGGAGAAAAACTCCTTGATGTCTTCACTGTCTTTGTTGTGCTTATATTAACAGCTGCTGTTCCTTCCCTGGCTGCTAATTCTGCAAAGCTATCAGGGACAGAATTTTTAGCAAAGCTAACCTTGAATGCACCTGAACCTAATAGTAAGGTCAAGGCCGTAACCATAAAAATAAATGCCCTAATGTTCAATCTCAAACATCTTTCCTTCATTTCCTTTTACCTCCCTTCAAGACCCATTATAGATTTCCAGATTTCTCACATTAAATGCGTCAAAACACACACTACTTCTCTTGCTGAGAAGTAGTAAATACAATATTCAAATATCGTTAAATTTGCTACCTAATGTATTATTGCTTTTTCTCTTTATCTTCTAACATTTTGAGTCTGTCGGTTGCCCTGGCCAACTCCCTTCTCATTGCAACCATCTCTTCCTGCAGCCTGGCTACCTCATCATGCTCGTCTTCATCAGTATTCAATAAACTCTCACTATCGCTACATGGTGTCGCTCCCTCAATCTGACCTCCTATGTATGCTTCGATAACACTTTTAACCATACCAGATACGCCGGTAATCGCCTCTATTCCAAATTCTCGAAAAAAGCCAATAGCCTTTGGTCCCATGCCTCCTGAAATTATAACATGCGCACCTAAACCCCTTATAAAACTAGGCACCTCTCCAGCCTCGCCATGACTCTCATATGCCGGGTTTCTTACTGACTTTACCTCTCTTACCTTATTATCTTGAATATCCACTAATACATAATAAGGGCATCTTCCAAAATGATGGCTTAATACAGCTTCTAACCCTCTATCATCGTCTGTTGCTAATGCGACTTTCATAATCATCTTCTCCTCTTATATAAATTTTGGTTAACATCTATTTTACGTTCATTTTAGGCCCAACCGAAAAAATAGTACGTTTAGCATGAATAAAACATCCTTACTGTCAAGCTTCTCCCATTATGGCCTGCATGTAAAAAGGATTATTTTTTCACCATGGAGACACTAAAAACGAAAATTTTCTTACATACTATCTTTAGACTTTAGTGCAGAGGGTGGCGAAAACGGAATTCCTATTTTATCAACAAGCTAGTAAATATTGTTCCCTGCATGCTCAAGGCTGAGCTACAAAAGTCCTTAACTCTTTTATGCCTGTAAATATTTTAGAGTATAATAAATAACAATTTTATAGGAAGATTAGTTTATAATCAATTTAAAGATACAAAAACAGCGTAAAATTGCGTACATAAAAGACTTATTAACAGGTTTATATGATTAGAAATTTAATACATGCAGCATTAGATGTCAAGGTATGACCTGTTTCTCTATATAAGCCACATAGATATAACCATCACAAAACCCTTGCCAACCTAAAAAAGTTGTCAGCTTCATCAAGGAATCATATAATCCCATGTTAAGCTTTATGTCATAAAAATAACAATTTTATGTGATACGTAAAAAGGAGTAAAATGCGCAAAAAATTTTCGCTCATATCTTTAGACGGTACATCGAGAGAGATTGGTCTAAACCACGGTAAAATGCTTAAAGATAAAATAGAGAAAACAATTTTCTTTTATCGTAGAATTTTTAAGAGGCCTGAAAGAGAAATCCTATATACGGCTGCTCGTTTCAGAGACTGTATCAGGGCATTCAGCAAAAACTACAGCGATGAGATCGAGGGTATTGCCGCAGGAGCTGAAATAGATCCCCTTTGGATTTATGCATTGAATTCACGAACGGAGATTTTAAATACCTTTCAAAATGAGTGCACTGCCATTTGTTTTCCTACATCCGGTATTTTGGCGCAAAACTGGGATTGGGCTAAAGATATGGAAGACCTTCTAATAATAATGAAAATTACAAGGTCTGATGGGCATAAAATTCTTCAAATAACAGAACCTGGTATCATAGGTAAGATTGGCTTTAATTCGGCACATATGGGTGTGACACTTAATTTTCTCTATATAGACCACAAGCTTGATGGATTGCCGGTGCACATCATTCTGAGGACCCTGCTTGACGCAAAATGCTTAGAGGAAGGCCTTGAAAAAATTATTGGCCATATGAGCGGAAAATCGAGCAACATAATCTTTGCAAATGCTGACGGAAAGTATTTTAACCTTGAATTCGCTAAGGATACGCTGCACCTCACAAGAGGGGGCCATGAAAAATTTTTGCATACAAATCATTTTATTGCAGCAGAAAGGCTTAACAAAAACACAAATAAATTTGCCGGCTCACACTTACGATATGACAGGGCAAAGGCCCTGCTGTCGGAGGTTGGAGATGACATTTCAGATGCAAAAACAATCTTGCTCGACAAAACGAACGAAGACTTGGCGATTTGCAGCAAATTTGTACCAAACGATGAAATCGAGACCTTAGGAACTATATGCTCGGTTATTATGGACCTAAAACAAATGGAGATGCATATTACACGAGGTAATCCATTTGATTATCCCTTTGAAACGATTAGACTTTAGCCTTTGTTGTGGAGCCCCACGGGCAAGCCCGTGGCACCACTTGGTTTCGCCGATTCGCTTTGCGAACGGCGGGGCTTAGTGGTGCGACATTCCGACTGTAGGCGCATTCCTCCACGGCTAAAGCCGTGGCTTTCTGCGGTCGGGGTAAAAATAACATAGTCCCGCCTATCTATTTCTCCAAATACTAATATCTTACTATTCGACAATGTGCCGGCTTAATCATTAAACATCCTTGAATATTTTATCCTCAACTTTTGACATCTTTTCAGGTTTAACCTTGACGAAAATCCCGTACACAGTGTAAGTTTATGCAATGATTGATCTTGCTACAATAAAAACTCAGCTTGGGCATATAAATATTGAGGGAAAACAGATATCGTATTACATACTCATTGGAATTATTGCCGGCCTCGGCTCTGCCTCCTTTCACTATTTATGTCAGCTTGGCTCATACATCTTCATGGGGCTTATGGCAGGCTATACGCCACCTACCCCGGTCGGAGAGCACCATCTTTTCACTGCAATAGATGTCCCGTTTAAGCGCTGGATGTTCTTTTTCACACCTGCCATTGGCGGACTCCTTAGCGGCTGGCTTGTATACACATTTGCTCCGGAGGCAGAGGGTCATGGAACGGATGCTGCTATTGATGCATACCACAACAAAGGAGGGTTTGTCCGGGGAAGAATACCCATTATTAAAACTATCGCATCTGCGCTGACCATTACCTCAGGTGGATCAGGCGGCCGTGAGGGTCCCATAGCTCAAATCGGTGCAGGATTTGGCTCATTTTTAGCTACAAAACTACGACTTTCAGATCGTGACCGAAGGATAATGCTGGCGGCTGGGATAGGCGCAGGGGTAGGAAGTATCTTCAGGGCCCCATTTGCGGGTGCGCTCTTTGCAGCCGAGGTGCTTTATAAAGACCCAGAATTTGAATCAGAGGTAATTATCCCTGCAGGCATTTCATCTGTGGTTGCATATTGCGTTTTCTGCCTCATATTTGGCTGGGGTTCATTGTTTGAATCTCCGGACTTCACATTCGATAATCCTCTTGAATTAGGTCCCTATCTTATTCTGGCCTTAGTGCTTGTAGCAAGCGGCATCTTGTACATAAAATCCTTCTATGGCGTTAAGGACATTGCAGGAACAATTAAAATACCTAACCACATAAAGCCTGCTATTGGTGGACTCTTAACAGGAACTATAGGATTTTTTCTGCCCCAAACCCTTTCCTTTGGCTATGGTTTTGCACAGATGGCACTTTACAATCACTTACCTACACTATTTCTTATTGCCCTTGCATTTGGAAAAATAGCAACTACATCGCTATCCATCGGCTCAGGAGGAAGTGGCGGTGTATTTGGTCCTTCCATAGTAATTGGAGGTGCCCTCGGTGGGGCCGTAGGAAGGATATCTCACTTCTTTCTGCCAGGGATTGTCACTCATCCAGGGGCCTTTGTTGTAGTGGGCATGGCAGGTTTCTTTGCCGCGGTTTCTAACGCGCCTATATCTACCATAATATTTGTTAGCGAGATGACTAATTCATACCATCTTCTTTTACCAAGCCTTCTTGTTTGTTCCGTAACGTACCTGCTGTCCAGGAAATGGACAATATACATCAAGCAGGTTCCATCCAGGATAGACTCTAATGCCCACCGGGGAGATTTTTTTGTGGATATCCTTGAGGCCATAAAAGTAAAAGAACTGTTACCACAGGTTAGAAAAGTTGAGTTAATTCCTGAGGATATGACCTTCAATTCGTTTAAAAAGTTCTTTAGCTCTAGCCGACAACCATATTTTCCTGTGGTAGATAAATACAGGAAATTGACAGGCATATTTTCTATAAATGATGTTAGAGGAGTCCTCTTTGATCAAGAGATTGGAAGCCTGATTGTCATGAAGGATATTGCACGATCAGATATTATTTTCACAACGCCTTCAGAAGACCTCAATGCCGTACTAAAAAAATTCACCTTCAGAAACATCCAAATGCTGCCAGTCGTAAAGGATGAAGACCATGCCTTTATTTTGGGTATGCTGGACCGTAGGGAAGTCATACAGTATTACAATCAGAGGGTTCAGGATATCAAATCAAGAAATCTAAAAATTGAATTGGAATCTGACTCAGAAATAAATCAGTTAAGGAGTATATCAATTGCTGAATATATAAGAGAAGATGTAAAGACAATACCGGCTCATGCAACTGTCAAAGAACTAAAGAATTATTTTTATAACAGCAAGATAAGGGTTTTCCCGGTCGTTGATGGAGATGATAGATTAACCGGTATATTATCATTTTCTGATATTGAAAAGATTCCTTCTATAGAAGAAAAAGAAACCCTGACCGCAAAGGATATTGCCACCCATGAGGTAATTACCCTTCTGGAAAATGACAACCTTTTTATGGCCATAAAGATTATAAATGAGCATGACTTTTTCTTGCTGCCAGTTGTCTCTAAGCATGATCCAAAGAAGCTTGTTGGTGTAATAAGCAGAGCCGATATTATGTCTGCATATGGCAGTTTTGTAATGAAAAAAGGCCTTTTTAGTGCAACGTAATCTTTTTATCCTTTTTTGCAACCTACTGATATTCTTTAATAATCTTATTCATGCTGCCTGTTCTGTATCCCTCGAAATCGATTGTAATGTATAAATAACCAAGCTCCTTAAAATACCTCACTATCTTTTCCCTAAAGTCTTTACCGGTGAGTTTGCGTATATCCATATCCATCACCTCGATCCTCGCGATTGTATCATGATGCCTTACCCTTACTTGAATGATCCCAAGGGCCCTTAAAAATTCCTCCGCCTTATCAACCCTGGCAATATTGTCTTTGGTTATCTTCATGCCGTAAGGAAAACGAGTTGCAAGACAGGAAAGGGAAGGTTTGTTCCATGTCTCCAGACCCATATCTTTACTTAAATTTCGGATATCCTCCTTTGTAAGCATGGCCTCTATAAGGGGTGATCTTACCCCGAGTTCGCTTGCCGCCCTCAAACCGGGCCGAAAATCATTCAGATCATCATAGTTTGTACCATCTATTATAGCATTATCCTTCCCTGCACTATTCACTAACTCACCATACATTTCCCTTTTGCACCAATAACATCTGTCCTTCGAATTGCTTAAAAATTTTGGATTCGATAATTCACGGGTTTCTATTATTTTATGCCTCACCCCTAAGTGCATTGCTAGTATCTTTGCCTCTTGTATCTCCTTCCGGGGGTGAATCAGGGAATTTGCAGTAACAGCGACCACCTTGCTCCCTAATACATCGCTTGCAACCCTTAGCAAAAAGCTGCTATCTAAACCTCCTGAGTGGGCTATAACAACATTTTCCATACCCATTAGGATTTCATGTAATTTTTGTAATTTCTCAATCATTTTGTCAGCAGGGTAATAAAGCACAAAAGTCGGCAAGATTCTGAAATAATGGATTTTTTGTTTATTCCTTCTCTCTCAATAGCCTGAACTTCAAATCCAAATAGATCTCCTCTGTCTTTTCATCCCCCGGCGAAATACTAAGAATTTTTTTATATAATGCCAAAGCCTCATCCAAGTTACCGGCTTCTTCCTCTATTTTACCGAGCTGGTAGAGAAGTGTTATGTCATTGGGGCGCAACTTTAATGCTGCCCTTAACTCCTTAGCAGCCAGTTCCGTCTTCTCCTGGTTGAGATAAGACAAGATGAGATACTGACGTAGTTCAAAATTTTTCGGATTGGCCTTAATACCCATTTTCATATATTTAGCCAGCTCGTCAAATTTAGAATCAGCTACAAGATAGTTAAATATATACGTATAGTAGTAACTTTTTTTGGGTACAAGCTCGATTAATGTAACAGCCTGTTTAAAGGCAAGGTCATCATTTTTTTCACGCTCATAAAGAGCAAACAGGGCTTCCCTTGCCTGTATATCTTTTGGATTGATTTCGATTAGTGCTTTAAAATGAGAGGCCGCCTTTTTACTGTTACCCTGTTCGGCCTCCAATACAGCAAGGTTAAAAAGGACCGCTGTGTTTTTAGGGTCAATCGACAAAATTTTTCCATAGGTCTTTCGTAAAGCTTCTGGGTCATTATTCTTCTCTTCTATGTTTGCTAAAAGCAAAAGCGCTTCCATATTCTTTGGATCGTTTTGAAGAATTTCCTTTACATATTCTTCCGCGTCCTTACGTTTACCTTTCTTTAGCAATGAGTGGCCAAGCCTAAGCCTACCGGATATATCATCTTTTTTTAGACTAACGGCAATACGAAAATATTTTTCCGCCAATTCCGCTTTCTTCAGATCATCATATATTGTCCCTATATTGTAGTAGAGGTTTGGGTCATTTTTATCTAAGTCAGCAGCTTTAATATACCAATCAAGGGCCTCTTTTTTCTTGTCACTCTTAAATAATAGATAGCCCACGTTTTTTATGCATGCTATTTTATCGTCCGTCTCCAATTTTTCACATACAAGGGCATACTCCCTTACCGCCTCCTCTATCCTGCCTTGTTCTTCTAAAACCTCCGCAAGCTGGGCCCTTACCTTAAAATTGCCTGGTGACTTTGCAAGTATCTTCCTCAAAGTGGCAATAAGCATATTGTGTTGATGCATATCTTTGTAGATGCCTGCCAATCTCTTCATAAGATCCAGGTCTTTTTTCTCAATAAGTATATCTTCAATTATATCAGCGCCCTCTTTATACCTTTTCAATACTAAATATTCATCCGCCAGCTTAGCCTTTAGTTCTATATTGTCGCCTGCCTCTTTGACCGCTAAATTAAGGAACTCTAATTTCTCTTTTGGGTCTGTAATTATATGTAGCTTTTTTAGCCAATCTTCCTCAGATGGTGATATATCGAGAACTATCTCACCGATTGTCTCATTCTTATATTTTATCTTTACTGCATAGGTATAACTATGAAATATATCTTGAGATGGAAGGAGTTTTGCTAACACTATTTCCTCATGAAGGGAGTTAATATCAAACCCTTTAGAGAAAAGCCTTATGCCCCTGTTAAAAAGGACTGATGTGTCTATTTTGATTATCTTGAGGCTATCATATGGGTGAGCAAAGATGGTTTGGCCTGAAACGAGCTTTTTCTTAACACCATTCTGTTCAATAATTAGGTGATAAAAAGTTATATCCGAGTTAAACAGCTTTTTCAACGATTGCTTTAAAGTATCCGTTCCGTATCCGCCAAAAAAGATATACAGAAATACAGCAAAAAAAAGGGCCACCAATAAAAAAGTAATTTTTGATTTTAGCCTCTTTTTTCGCAGCTGAATTTCCGATTTATACAATTATTCCTCTCTTACCTCTTCTTTAATCTTGAGAAAATCACCACCCCACCACTGTCCTTTCCATACTAAAAGGATAGGGCTTGCCACATAAACAGAAGAATACGTACCAACCAATATGCCAACCATTAGTGCAAAGGCGAAATCGTGTATTACTCCTCCACCCAGGATAAAAAGGGATACAACAACAACCAAGCTAGTTAATGACGTGATCAAGGTCCTGCTTAGGGTCTCATTAATACTCCGATTAATCAAATCTTCAAAATTATGATTTTTAAAACGCCTTTGGTTTTCCCTTATCCTATCAAAGACAACGATAGTGTCATTCAATGAATAACCTACAATAGTAAGCAGGGCAGCAACAATTGATAATGTAATTTCCCTGTTAGTAATTGCAAAGGCGCCTAATGTTATAACCACATCGTGAAAAAGGGCAATAATTGCCCCAAGGGCATATTCCAAGCGCAGAAACCAGCATAGGCCAATAGCAATAAGAACCGCGGCAGCAATAAGCCAAATTATACTCATGCCTATCAAGGATATAAAATATACACCAATGGCAAGAGAGATCGCCATTATAATACTAACAGTCCATTTATACTCAAATCTGCCTGAGATATAAATGACCATAAAAAGGAGTGCATAAAATATAGCCAGAAGGGCCTTTTCCCGTAAGTCTTTCCCGATCTTAGGCCCAACCATCTCCACCCTTCTAATTTCAATATTATCCTTACCAATAATAGTACCCAAGGCATTTTCAACATCCTTTGAGACATCGCTGCCTTCAGCCTTGGTACCACTGATCCTTATTAAATATTCAAGATTCTTACCCTCTCCAAACTCCTGTATCGAGCTATCTCCCATACCTATAGTAGTCAATGCCTCTCTAATCTGATCAGGGGTTGTTGGTCTATTAAACCGAACCTGCGTAAGAATACCGCCGGCAAAATCAACCCCGTAATTAGGTCCTCCCCTTACAATCAAAATCAAGACAGTTAAAAGAATTAATCCTCCTGACAGAATGATTGCAGTCTTTCTCCGGCCCACAAAATTAATGTTAAGATCATGTTTTACGAGTCTCATCTTCCTCTCTCTCTATTATTGTAAATGTTCAATCCGCAGCTTTGAATTCTATGTCCAAAAACAATCTTTTTTAGGGCCTAATAAACCAGAAGGATTGAAATATCTTGTGCCCTGTCCCGAGGGCGGATATGTCATCTTCTACTAAAATCATTCCCCTGCAATAGATAATTAAATAAATTGCCTGTTAAATATCAGGGGTATTCAATATCAAATACTTGCCCTTTTCATTCCCCTAATGATAACAAGGTAGTCAAATATCAGTCTTGAAATAACCAACGCCGTAAAAAGACTTGCAACAATACCTATGCTCAGAACTACAGCAAATCCTCTCACCGGGCCGGTTCCGAATTGAAACAGAACTAATGCGGCTATAAGTGTGGTTATGTTTGCATCAAGAATGGTCACAAGGGCCTTACCATAGCCTCCTTCTATTGCTGCTCTGAGGGTTTTCCCTAAACGTAGCTCTTCCCTGATCCTCTCAAATATTAGAACATTTGCGTCTACGGCCATACCAATAATCAGTATAACCCCCGCCATGCCGGGTAAGGTTAGCGTCGCACCAAAAACGGCCAGTCCCGCCGCAATATAAATGATATTCAAAATCAAGGCTAAATCGGCAATAATCCCTGAAAACTTATAATATACAGCCATAAATAAAATAACTAAAAGCCCGCCTATTAACATTGATTTAAGCCCACTGTTAATTGAATCCTTCCCCAAAGAGGGGCCTACAGTTCTCTCTTCTATAATCTTGACAGGCGCAGGCAATGCACCTGCCCTCAGTACAATAGCCAGGTCCCTGGCCTCGTCCATAGTAAACCTACCCGTTATTTGCGCCCTCCCCCCTGATATCTTATCCTGGATAACGGGTGCGCTGTTAACGACGTTATCCAGTACAATAGCCAATCTCTTCTTTATATTCGCCCCTGTTACCTGTTCAAAAATCCGAGCGCCTCTGGAATCAAAAGAGATTGAGACATACGGCTCATTATACTGGCTGTCGATCTGTACCCTGGCATCAGTGAGATATTCACCGGTTAAAACAGCCCTCTTCTTAAGAAGATAAGGCACCTTATCTTGGGGGCCACCTGTGTTTTTATCCTGATAAAGTATCTCATCACCTGCTGGAATATTTCCCTTTAAGGCCTCCTCCAGGCTATTTTCCTCGTCTACAAGCTTAAACTCCAACAGGGCTGTCTTTCCTATTATGTCAATGGCCCTCTTTGTATCCTTGATCCCTGGAAGTTGAATTAATATCCTGTCCTTTCCCTGTGGCCTGATATCAGGCTCTGCAACTCCAAATTGATCTATCCTGTTGGTTATTGTTTCTACTGCCTGATCTACAGACATTCTCCGCGTATCCTTCTGCGCCTTATCGGATAAAACAAGCTCTAATTTAAGCCTGTCTTCACGTGAAAACCCGGATTCAGCTGTAAGGGTTGAAAAATGCCTCTCTATCATTTCTTCAACTGCTTTCTTATCCTCATCCCTTATCAATATAACCTCAATCCTATCACG
>Ga0180433_10009597_pt1 | contig 11815 bp, 7 predicted proteins | sample SS_ome_8_FD_132980 | JGI IMG/M metagenome (GOLD analysis project Ga0180433, IMG submission 132980) | Hypersaline lake sediment archaeal communities from the Salton Sea, California, USA - SS_1_D_1 metaG | ecosystem: Environmental > Aquatic > Non-marine Saline and Alkaline > Hypersaline > Sediment... | reverse complement strand
TCCATAAAAAGTTTCGTGAACATTCTTCCCGTTCTTATTGGAGTGGTCTTGCTTTTAGGGTTGTTCCGGGTTAATGTTTCCCCCCGAATTATATCTTCGGTATTTAGAGGCAATCTATGGATAGATTCAATCATCGGTTCCATCATGGGGAGTCTATCTGCCGGCAATCCTATCACCAGCTACATCATAGGAGACCAGCTTTTAAAAGGAGGCGTGGACCTATTTGCTGTGACAGCTTTCATAATAGCCTGGGTTACAGTGGGGATTATTCAGCTCCCTGCTGAAGCTGCTGTTTTGGGAAAACGGTTTGCCTTTATAAGGAATCTTCTCAGTTTTATACTTGCTATATTGGTTTCCATGGCAACAGTCTCTGTTTTAAATTTAATTCAATGAAAAACAAAAAGAAAAAAAAGAAGAGAAACTTGGGAGGGCTTATTTTTCTGAGTTCAGTCTTCATTCTGTATTCCATTCTTTTTTTCATAATTCCTGACAAAACCCTCATTTCTTTAAAAACAAGCGGGAACTTTTTTCTCAAATTGATTCCTATCCTGCTTCTGGTTATTCTTTTTATGGGGCTCCTTGATTTTTTCTTGATACCAAAATCCATATCAAAACACTTAGGAAAAAAATCCGGTTTTAAGGGTTGGGCCATTGCCATAACCGCAGGAATCCTAAGCCACGGGCCCATATATGCCTGGTACCCGCTTTTAAAAGAACTTAAAACACAGGGAATGAGGACCGGCCTGATAATTGTGTTTCTTTACAACAGGGCCATCAAAATACCACTTTTACCTGTTTTGATCGCCTTTTTCGGTCTAAAATTCACGGTTGTCCTTTTGATCTGGACCGTCACAGCTTCTTTAATTGAAGCCAAAGCCATGGAGATATTAGAATGAAAGGAATTCTTGATCTTTTCAAAAAGAAAAATATCGCTGACAAAGAGGATCCTTCTTTTCAAGAAAATAAGTACATCCCTGATGAATTGAGACTGGAAAAAACAGGAAGAAAAGAGGCTTCTCCTCTCAATAAACCCGTATGGAAGTATTCTCTTTGGATTTTACTCGGAAGTTTTTTAATCGGTCTTTTAAGGCATATCATCAGCCTCCCAAATCCCATCGCTTCCTGGTTTCTGGCTCTTATTGCCCTGGCGACTTGGGGATTAGCTGTCTGGATGCTCTTTCTGGACTCCAAGCTCAAAAAGTTCTGGATCATCTGGCTCATCATAAGCTTTAGTTTGCCTATATTCCTCTCCCAGGGCGGAAGCCTCTGGTTAGCCGCAGTGGGAGGATCCTTTTTCTTTCTGCTGTTCCGCAAGTACAGACCTTATCGGCACCTCACCTCCCGCAGACGGGCGGCCCTGTTTCTTTTAGGGTTTTTTACCTTCATTCTGATCAGCACCGGAGGAAGGGCCGTTTCCACAGAATCCCCAGAATCTATATCCGGCGATATCCAAATAGGATACACGGTCGCGTCAGAAAAAACAGGAATGGGAGTCTCTCTCAGCCGGTATGCCACAGGTTCCCTTGAATTATTTTGGTTTTTCAGCCTTATCCATTTATTTTTTCGGGCACGGCTTCATTTCATGAAAATCAGGCCTAAATTAGCTCTGAGTGCTTTTTTGCTTGCTGTCATACCCGCCCTTCTCATAATATTCATGGGACTCATTATCCTCTATGGAACTCTGGGTGCCACCCGAGGAGCCAGGGTCAGATCCGTTCTTCAAAACTGGACTGAATTCGCATCCATGGATGAAAACTTCATTCCCTCTTTCTTCCCTGAATCCTTTTCTTACACAGGGAAAGAAGACAAAATTCCTTCCAGACAAAATCCTCCCCCCTGGATTCAAGAATTTGTAGATTCTCTTTCTTCAGAAGGATCTCCCTTTGCCGGCGAAGAATCCATCGATCAAGCCAATTATTTCTGGATAGAGCCGGATCTGTGGATCATTCACATTAAAAAGGAAGAATCCCTCAACACCCAGATTCAGGGAGGCATGGTGGATTCGATCATGATGAATCGTCTGGCTGAAACCGTTCAGAGTGATGTCCGGTTTGCTCCTTCCATGACACTTAAATTAATGGGCCAAACGGTCAGCACTGTGAGACCGGATGCTAAAAAACCTCCAAAGAAAATTGAAGGCAAATTCATCCCTGAAAAAGAACCAAAAAAAGACCCTCCGCCGGCAGAAGAATCACTGTGGCACAAACCCCTTGGATTTGGGCTGACAGATATGGACATCATTGAACTCAGAGAGGGAACGTTCCAGAAACAAAAAATGCTTTTGGTCATTGAAACCAGCTTAGCCAACATTTTTAGGGAAATCCTGTCGGAGAAAAATCCTTTTGGCCAGGCTGTTATGGTCTCCATTCTGGTCATTGCTGTGATGCTGCTTTTTTTTGAAGCATTGTTGTTCTACTTCGGCATCCGGATCACCACAGGCATCACATCAGCGGTTCGAGCCCTTTACCGCGGAACCCAACGGATCGCCAAAGGAGATCTGGAGACAAAAATTGAAATCCCTAATGAAGATGAGTTGGGAAACCTTGCCAGCTCATTCAACTCCATGGTCTCAGCTGTTAAAAAAGGAAGAGAAGAAGCTGTGCTGCGCGCCCACTTGGAGGCTGAACTGGAAACAGCCCGCAAAATTCAGGAAAAATTCCTTCCCCATAAGATGCCTCAATTTCACGGATTCGAAATTGCCGGCACCAGCATCCCCAGCAAACAGGTGGGTGGAGATTATTTTGACTTTCTGGACTTGGGCCGGGACCGGTTGGGAATCGCCATTGCTGATGTTTCAGGGAAAGGAATTCCTGCGGCTCTTCTCATGGCTAATCTACAGGCAAGTCTTCATTCTCAAGTTCTGGAGACTGAAAAAATTGACGATGTGGCGCCCCGGATCAACAATCTTCTGGTAAAATCAACCGACAGCCATATGTTTGTCACTTTTTTTTACGGGCTTTTGGACCGGAAGCGGGCTGCTTTTACTTCTGTAAACGCCGGTCATAATCCTCCTATTCTCTGCAGAGCCGACAAAAAAATCCAGCGTCTGAAAAAAGGAGGCCTTGTCCTCGGTTTCCAGCCAGATCAAAAATACGAACACCAATCCACAAGCCTAAAGCCGGGGGATGTCCTTGTGTTGTTCACAGACGGAATCACAGAGGCCAGAGCTCCGGATATCAAAAAGATTGAGGACAAGCTTTTTGATGAAGACCGGTTGATTCAAGTCATCAAGGACCATGCTTCTCTTTCCGCCGGAGAAATCCAAGCCGCTGTTCTTCAAGCGGTCACCACTCATACCAAAAACACTCCCCAAGAGGATGATATCACTCTTATCATCATCAAACGCAGGGAAGTCAAGAAAAGCAAATGAAAATAAAAAAAAGAGATGATTCCAAAGTTTTTTACTTGGAAAAAGGCAATTGGAAAAGTATTTTTGATAATATAAAGACATCCATAAGACAACTTCTCTTATAATTCATAAGTCACATCCTGGGATAAACCTTTGCTCTTTGCTCAGACTTGTGCTATTTTATGGCGGACTATCAAAAAATTCCAGGGTAAAGATCGTTTCCTTCAATTTTTGATCGATGCTTGCCCTCGGACTTTTAAAATGCCTGAGAGACAAACTATTCCTTTTTTGATTCCTATTTTTCTTTTCTTTGCTCTTGGTGGAGGATTCTTGAGCTATGCAGACCAACAGCCTGAGGACCTGCCGGGCCCAGTTAAAATCAACCGTCTCTCCGGTCCCATCGTTCTTGACGGACGTGTGGAAGAGGAAGCATGGATCAGCGCCACTTCCCTTTCACTGGTGATGCAGGCACCGGAATTCGGTACGGCTCCCTCAGAAAAGACAGAAGTCCTTATTGGTTTTGACCATGATTATCTTTATGTGGGAGCCCGGCTTTTTGACCGGGAACCGGCTAAGATTCAGGCTCCTTCTAAAAAGCGCGATTACATGATGGGAGACACCGAATGGTTCGGCATCATCCTGGATACTTTTAACGACAAAGAAAACGGACTGGCTTTTTACACCACGCCCACCGGGCTTCGATTAGACGGCGCTATTTTTAATGATGCGGTCCCGGCAAGCCCGGATTCTATACCCATGAACCTCAGCTGGAACACTTTCTGGGATGTCAAAACTTTGGTCAATGACCAGGGCTGGTTTCTAGAAATGCGGATTCCTTTTTCAAGCCTCCGGTTTCAGGATAAAGACGGACAGGTGGTCATGGGGTTGATCGCCACTCGGTACATTGCCCGAAAAAATGAATCCGACATCTATCCGGCCATCCCTCCCAACTGGGGAATGTACAGCAGCTGGAAGTGCTCGCGAGCCTGCGAAGTGGTGATGGAAGGGGTTCAAAGCCGGAATCCCCTTTACATAACTCCTTACACTTTGGCCGGATACGGACAGAGCTATGACCTTAATGAGGAGGAGACCGAATACCTCCAAGACAATCAGCCTCAGCTGGAGCCGGGTTTGGATATCAAATACGGATTGACCAGCAACCTGACCCTGGACCTGACTTTGAACACCGATTTTGCCCAGGTCGAAGCAGATGATGTTCAGGTCAATCTGACCCGATATTCGCTCTTTTTCCCAGAAAAACGCCTCTTTTTTCAAGAGCGCTCCAGCATTTTTGACTTTACTTTCGGCGGTCCCACCAAGCTTTTTTACAGCCGCAGCATTGGGATTTATGAAGGACAGATGGTGCGCATCTGCGGAGGAGCCCGGTTAGTAGGCAGAGCAGGAGGCTGGGATCTGGGTTTTCTGGATATGCAGACAGCTCCTGTGGATGGCCTGCCGTCTGAAAACTTCGGGGTGCTGCGCATGCGGCGCCGGGTATTCAATCCTTACTCCTATGTAGGAGGGATCCTGACCAGCCGCATCGGCATGGACGGAAGCTACAATGTGGTTTACGGATTGGACAGCCAGACCCGGTTATCTGAAAATAATTACCTTATCTTTGCCTGGGCTCAGTGCTTTGATATAGACCGGCCCGCATCTTCCGGATTTTTTGATATCTCCCGCTTCCGCCTGGGATGGGAACGGCGGACCAACAAAGGACTGGGGGGAATATTCCGCGTAGGACGACGGGGCCCGGATTATGAGCCGGGCATGGGATTTGAACTTCTGGAAGACTACACTGTGGTGGGCGGAACGGCTCTCTACGGATGGCTGCCCGGAACTCAGTCCCTTCTTCAGGCCCACAATGTGTTCAACACCACCCGCCTTATCTACCGCAACAGTGACGGGGGACTTCGCACTCTTCTCCTTCAGCCCGGATGGGAGTTCAGCGCCAAATCCGGTTGGTTCGGCAATTTTTCACTGGTTTTCCAACGGGAAAGCCTTACCGAAGCCTTTGAGCTGTCCGATGATGTTTCTGTTCCTGTAGGAGAATATAATTTCTTCGGCTTTCAGGGAATTTTTATGACCCCCATGAACCGTCTGCTCAACACCATGGTGAATGTGGAAGCCGGACAGTTTTACGACGGCCACCGAGTTTCTCTTGGATTCACCCCCAATTGGACGGTGGTCAATGATTTAAGTCTCAGCGGATTCTACCAGTACAACTGGGCATCGTTTCCAGAGCGAAATCAATCTTTTACCGCTCACATTGCCCGGATCAAACTGGAAGCCACTCTGAGTACAGCCTTCACAGCCTCCGCATTTATTCAATACAACAGCGCTGTTTCAATGGCTATCGCCAATGTCCGCCTGCGCTACAATCCCCGGGAGGGTACCGACCTTTATGTGGTCATAAACGACAGTGTATACACCCATCGAGACCGGGAAATCCCTGCTCTCCCTCCTTACAGCAGCCGGGCCGTAATGATCAAATACTCCACAACATTCAATTTCTAAGAGCAATGCCTGACTTATAAGTTTCTCTCTTTATTGATCATTTTTCTGACCTTGAGCATTAAGTGAAAGGAATAAATATCCTTTACTAAGAAGATTGAAAATCTGATAATATGGGCTTGTGAATAATCCAGATGAACTAAGGAGGATAAAAATAATGAAAAAAATATTCAGTTTAGGTCTGATAATATTTTTTCTAGCTTTTTGTTTTGCTCCCGCCCAAGTTTCCAAAGATGATCCCCGGATCAACGAAGGCATCCATCTTATTGAGACCTGGGTAGAGGCCCAGCTTGACTACCATGACATACCCGGCATGTCCGTCAGCATCATACACGATCAAGATATTTTATGGACCCAAGGATTTGGCTTTGCCGATAGAGAAAAGAAAATCAAAGCCACTCCTTCAACCATATACAGCATCTGTTCCATTTCCAAGCTGTTCACCAGCATCAGTATCATGCAGCTTCGTGGTGAGGGAAAAATTGATTTGGATGAGCCGATCAAGACCTATCTTCCCTGGTTTGAAATCAAAGATAAGTATCCCAAGGCTCCCTCTATCACTCTTCGAAGAATCTTGACCCACTCAGCAGGCCTTCCCCGTGAATCAGCTTATCCTTACTGGACTGGTCCTGAATACCCCTTTCCGACTCTGGAAGAGATCAAAAATAAAATTTCTTCCCAGGAAGAATTGTATCCGGGCGCCACTTATTTCCAATATTCTAACCTGGGCATGGCTTTGGCAGGACATGTGGTGGCTGAAGTTTCAGGACAGCCCTATGACCAGTATGTGAAAAAGCACATTTTAGGTCCCTTGGGTCTGAAAGACACAACACCGGAGATTCCCTTACACAAAAAAAACAGCCAGTTGGCCACTGGATACAGCGGAGAATTGAGAGAGGGGGGGAGGAAAGTCATCCCTGAATATCAAGTGAGAGGCATGGCTCCGGCTGCAGGATTTGCTTCCACTGTCCAGGATCTGGGGAGATTTGCTTCCTGGCAGTTCCGGATTCTGGAAAACAATGAACCTGAAATCTTAGATCCCTACACCTTAAGGGAAATGCATCGAGTTCACTGGGTTGATCCGGATTGGGGAACCCATTGGGGATTGGGTTTTTCGGTTTTTCGCCGCAATGATAAAACTTTTGTGGGCCACGGAGGAAGCTGCCCCGGATATCGAAGTCAGCTCCTGTTGTGTCCTAAAGAAAAAATTGCTGTGGTGGTCATGACCAATGCCCATGATGTGAGCCCCAGCAGCTATGCCCATGAAATATTTGATATCATGTCTCCGGCAATTTCTAAGGTTCTGGACAGCCCGGATGAAACAGAAAGCCGCGGCTCTGACCTTGAAAAGTACACCGGTCAATACATACGTCCCATTGGACGCGAAATCCAGGTCCTCATTCATAAAGGAGACCTCGCTCTTCTCTATCTTCCCACAGACAATCCCCTGCGGTCACTGACTCACCTCAAGCAGGTTGAGAAAAATACGTGGCGGCGAATTCGGGACAATGGAGAGCTGGGAGAAAAAATTGAGTTTGAAGTGGATGAGAAAGGCCGCGTCACCCGCATGATTCAATTCAATCAATACGCTGTCCGAGTTCGCTAGAAGCTGAGCTAAAATTCATACCTTCATGATGATGGCGATAGCTTGGAACTCAGCATAAAATATAAACAGTAAATTCAAGCATAAAAAAAAGGAAAACAGTTTCTTGATATTTCGCTTTTACTGTGTATTCTTTATTGACTTAATCTATTCATGAACTATATGATGAATATCTATGTCTTCCCAAAAAAAGACCCACAAAAACATTCGTGTTTTTGCATCGGCAACTTTCCTGAACGACCTCGGCTCGGATATGATCGCATCCATCTGGCCTCTTTTTGTCACCAACGTCTTAAAAGCCAACATGTCTGCTCTAGGACTTCTGGACGGCATTGGAAACAGTTTGGTCTCTATCTCCAAAGCTGCCTCGGGATATCTGTCTGATAAAACAAAAAAAAGAAAAATTTTTATCTGGTCGGGTTATCTAATGGGTGCTGCAGGACGCTTCGGCTTCGCCCTTTCCCGGACATGGGCCTACCTCATTCCCTTTAAAATTTTAGAAAGACTGGGAAAAGTACGGAGTGCACCCAGAGACGCTCTTGTTTCCGAAAGCTCCCACAAAGGGAAACTGGGAAGAAATTTCGGGTTTCTCCGCTCTATGGACCATCTGGGAGGAATTGCAGGGATTTTGTTGAGCATCCTCCTTATCCGTTTTTTGGGATTCCGGACTATCATTATGCTGGGAGCCCTGCCCACATTGATCAGCGCCCTTCTCATTCTAACTTTGATACAGAAACCGGAGAAAAAGCTTTCTTCTCAGCCAGATCCGAATCCTTCAAAAAAAATCCACCTCCCTTTCAAATTTTTTCTTATCATCAGCTCCCTTTATTCATTGGGAGCTTTCAGTTATTCCTTCCTTCTGCTGTTCGCTAAAAACCACGGCTTCTCTTTTAAAAATATACCCCTGCTTTATCTCATCATCACGGCATCTGCCTCTGTTTCTTCGATGTTTGCCGGACGACTGTCAGACCAGATCGGCCGGAAGCCGATACTCGGAGCTGCGTATATTTTCTGGATGGCCGTGTGTGTCGGTTTTCCCCTTAACCAAAGCCCTTTATTCATTTTTACCGGTCTTGTCCTCTATGGAGTCCACATCGGTATCATCAATCCCACATGGAGAGCTATAGCCGCGGAAATGTCGCCCGAGGAACACCGAGCCGGCTATATAGGAATATTTCAGATGGTAACCGGCCTCTGCGCCTTGCCCGCTTCATTTTTTGCCGGCCTCCTTTGGGATCAAGTAGGCATGAAGGCCCCTTTTTATCTCAGCCTAGGCCTGACCTTTCTTTCAGGAACCCTTCTTCTTTTCTGGAAAAATCCTGGTCGGACTCTTACTTATAACAAATGAGGCTATTAGTCGTCTCCAAACCAACCTGAAAAAACTTTTATCTTAGGTTTATCCCCCTCATGGAAAATTATAAGTCTGGACCGTTTCTTTCCTGATTTCCAGAAGGGAACTTTTTGCTGCTTTTTTGCGTATTGAATAATAAAGGATAGGACTATGCATCAAAGAAAAATAAACCAGCTACTAAAGACTTTGTTTTTGTGTTCTCTTCTGCTCCTGATTTTCCTTGGGAGTCCCCTCATCCAAGCTCAAAGCCTGGATATTCCTTCAAAAAAATGGGGAATCAGCTTTGGAAACTCAAAAAAATTCACAGGGCTGCGGTTCAACATCCAAGATGACGGAGTGCGGAAGATCAACGGAATCAATTTTACCCTCTGGAAACCAAAAAAGGACAATCCGGATTCTGTGATCAACGGAGTGTCCCTTGGGCTTATGCCCGGTGGAGGAAATCTCAAGGGAATTCAGCTGGGCATTGCCGGAGTCGGCGCTGAGAGGTCACTCAAAGGCATCAGTTTCGGGCTGATGGGAGTCGGCGCTGGAAAAGATGTGATGGGTATTAATGTAGGGGGTCTTGGTGTCGGAGCCGGCGGAAATATGTTTGGTCTGAATATCGGCGGTCTCGGCGTCGGAGCGGGTGAAGATCTGATCGGTTTCAATATCGGCGGTCTCGGCTGTGGTGCTGGACGGGATATGAAGGGAATTAATTTCGGAGCTTTAGGTGCTGGAGCCGGACGGGATGTCTATGGTCTCAATATCGGAGGACTTGGTATTGGGGCTGGTGAAAACATGGTCGGCATTAATATTGGGGGACTCGGTGTGGGAGCCGGTGAAAAGCTAACCGGCATCAATATTGGAGGACTTGGCTGCGGTGCACCCGAAGTGAGGGGAATTTCTGTAGGCGGTCTCGGAGTCGGCGGGAAATATCTCAAGGGTGTTCATCTGAGTCTTGGAACCATCATCACTGATAAATCCGGCGGCGTCATGACCGGGCTGGCTGTCAGCTCCTTCAATTACATCCGGGGCGACCAGGTAGGATTGTCCATCGGAATCGTGAACTACGCCTGGGATGTCAAAGGAGTCCAAATCGGCCTGGTCAACATTGTACGCAACAACCCCCGGGGCCTCAAGGTCCTGCCCCTTTTCAACACCAGCTTTTAGCCAAGGTGTGCTCTTATCAGACGGAACCAAGCAGCTGACTCCCAGGATACAAATACTCAGCACAAAGAAGATATAAACAAGGTCAGAGAAGGCAGAATCACTTCAGTTCAATAACAGGGTGAGAATCTTCTCTTGTAATCCATGCCTCACGAATTTCCAATTGAATTGATTTGGATTCGAGAATAAATTCATTAATATCTGGATTGTCTTTCAATTCACTTACGGTCTCTCCGTTAACAGTCATTTGGGCATCTTCAGGAACAGTAAAATAGATTTTTGAAATCATGAATAAATTACCGGGAGCAATCTCAGTTAATATGGGCTGCCAATTTAATTTAAATTGAAATCGATCCTTTTTCCCCAGAATGAGCAATGACTTGTGACACAAAAGCTGCTCTTCCACTAGATATATGTTCATGGGATCAAACCTCATGGAGCTCATATCCAAAAAATTTAGGCTTGGAAACTGAACCACCACGTATCCTGGTTTGAGTATATCTTTTTTCTGCTGTTCCCTCTTTTCGGCCTGCTGAACCAACAGAGTTTTGAATTCATTTTCAACCTCTTCATATTGATATTCTCTGAGAATGTCTTCGATTTCCACATCATGAAGCGGCTCAACTACGGATCTTAAAACTTCGTCCAAAGTAAATCCTGGCTGCAGGTTACTTTCCCAATCCGGTGAGAATCGATCCATAAGCTCAGCCAAGGATCTCCCCACACTGTAGCATCTCAGTCTGAATCCAGTGGGCACATCAATTTTTTCATTGATCAGTTTGAAGAGGTTCTGCTTTGATGACTCAGGAAACCCCATGATTTCAAGTCCCTTGTTCCCGGCATAGGTTGCAGTCCCCTCGTTTATCTGGACATTGGATTCAAACTCAATGAACTTCTCATCCAGCATGGAATTTCTTTTTTCAGACAACTTATAATACTGCTGTATTTTTTTTCTTACTTGGACTTCCTCATCAGATAAATAGGCGTCTTTGAGTATCATCTGCTCTATATAGCTGAGAGTGTAAAATTCCAAATCATCGAGAGGGAAAAAGGGCTGCAGCATCACATTGCCGTATCTTTTATCGAATATTTCTTGGTTGCGTTGAAAAGAGTGGAACACTTCGTGGAAAAGTAAATTGTAGAAACTCTCTTCACCCATGTTCCGGTCAATCATAAAAACTGAAGTTCTGACTCCATTGTACTCAAGAGATGTGTTGCCGAAAAACCCATCCGGCTTTTTGGGGGAGTGATACAGCGCATAATTGTGAATTTTTCTATTTGTTTTTTGAAACAGGTCTCCTGGTGATGGATGGTTGATTAGATAGGCTTCATTTTCATTGTAGAGGCCAATAGGAAAATCATTCAGATTATAGCCTGGCCAGACTCTATCAAATTCAGATTGATCTAAAGTAAGCGCTTTTTCAAGCAGCCTGAGGTAGGGATCAAAATCTGATTTTGGCTGAGCACATGAACTGACAAAAAAAATAAGAATAAGAAGTATTAAAGAAATTCTATGTGTCTTCATGCGCCCTCCTTTCAAGATTGTTTTGTGTTTAAGACAATCCAACTAAATGTCTATTTAACTCTCATTCTCCAAAAAATTCAATTAACCTGGATTATTCACGGGTCGAGGTTGCTTCAGATGCGAGGCGCAGGGCGTGAAGTCGTGCTCCTTCACTACGAATGCCCTGTAACGAAGCAGATGCAGCAAGATCGACTCGCCTTTTTGTAAAAAAATGGCGATTAAAATTGAAAATAAAAACAAGAAAGATATTCAGATAATGGTTCTCAAAAAAATCATGTATATCGCTGAATCAAAATTACTAATGAGAACATCGCCATTTTTTTA
>Ga0180433_10009595_pt1 | contig 11819 bp, 2 predicted proteins | sample SS_ome_8_FD_132980 | JGI IMG/M metagenome (GOLD analysis project Ga0180433, IMG submission 132980) | Hypersaline lake sediment archaeal communities from the Salton Sea, California, USA - SS_1_D_1 metaG | ecosystem: Environmental > Aquatic > Non-marine Saline and Alkaline > Hypersaline > Sediment... | reverse complement strand
TGGGTTTACGGCTTCACGGGCTTGCTGGCCGCCGTCTTTGGCGCACCGTACGTGGTGCATCTCGTTCGGCATCCGTATACTTACGTCAGCTCGCACCTGAACCGGATATACCGCGACGCGTGGATTTCGTTCATCAAGCGGCGGCTGATTCCTTATTGGCTGCTGCGGGGCGACCAAGCCGGCGATTACACCCGCAGCCAGTGGCGCAAGCTCGCGCACGAGCAGCAGATGGCGTGGTATTGGGTCAAGTGCAACGGCTTCATCGACGCCAGCGCCGGCCGGTTGAGCCGATTCCTGCGTGTGCGGTTTGAGGATCTCTTCGACGCCGAGGCACGCGGGCTGGAGCGAATGCTGGCCTTCTGCGGCATAGAGGCGCTCCCGCCGCAGCGACGCAAGGACGACATCGACCGCAACGCAGCCGCGATGAAGTTCGCCGGCGTTGCGGATTGGCCGGAGCCGCTACGCCGAGATGTGCTGGAGACGTGTCGGCCCTTGATGCAGAAGTACGGCTATCAGGAGTAAGGCTGGCTCGCCGCAGGCGAACCGGCCCGAGAAGAGATGAATGCGATGCGAATGCTACCGGAAAACGTCGCCCAGCTTCGCAGCCGGCCGCCCGTGATCGTCGGATGTGTCGGCGGCTCGGGCAGCCGGGTCGTGGCTGAGGTGCTGCATCGAAGCGGATGCTTCATGGGCAAGAACCTCAACCACGCCTGCGACAACATGGACTTCGCCTACTGCCTCGTCGGCAGGCGGGCCTGGCTGCGAAAGAAGTTCCCATTCGACGCCGGCGACGCCGGTGCGCGGGCGGCAATCGACCTGTTCGAGAAGCTGTATTTCAAGGAGCCGCTTAGCCTCGCCGACAAATGGCGATTCTTCCGCATCGGCCTGGGGTACCTTCGTCCGTCGGCCATGCGGCTGCTTCGTACGCGCACAGCCGGCCAGCGGACGGGCAATGCCGCGGGTCTTCTGGGCGGACGCAGAGGCGCACTGGGCGTCGAGGGAATCGAATTCTCCGGGTGGGGCTTCAAACTGCCCGGCTCGATGTTGATGCTCAACGTGCTGCTGGACGCGTATCCGGAGATGAAGTTCGTCCACGTTGTCCGCGACGGACGCGATATGGCCCTGAGCGGCAACCAGAAGATGATGACGCACTACGCGGCGCTGTTCGGCATCGAGCAGGCGTACAGCCTCGAACGATCGTTCGAGCTGTGGCGGCGGATGAACAGCTGGGCCGGCGAGCTCTACTCGCGGCGAATGACGGCCCGGAACGTGCTGGTGATGCAGTTCGAGTCGCTGTGCCGCAACCCGCGTGAGCAGATCGACAGGCTCGTGGCGTTTGCCGGGTTGCCGGCGGTTTCGGATGAGTCCATCTACGCCATTCCGCGCGTGATCGACTCGATCGGACGGTGGCGGTCCCAAGCGGAGCGGTTCGAATCGCTCGACCGTCAGGTACTGGAGCGGTTCGGCTACGAGGTCGGTCCGGGGCCGAAGAACGGCGTAAACGAATGACACGTATCGACACACCAGCCGCACTGGCTGAAGCGAATTGCGACGCGGCACTGTCGGCCTGTGAGCCGCGCAGGCGGCAACTTGTGGCGGTCGTTGCGGTGTTGGTGGTGATCTACGTGGCGGGGGTCTCCGGCAAGTGGTGGCCCACGCCGGACAGCGCGCTGTACCAGTCGCTCGGCCGGTCCATCGCCCGCGGGGACGGCTATGTGTTCAACGGCCAGCCGTCCACACGCGTCACACCGGGGATGCCGCTGATCCTGGCCGGTCTTCGGCTGGCATTCGGGCCGGGGTTCTGGGGTCCGAACGCATTCGTCGCAGCCTGCGGGCTGGGGGCGCTGCTGATGGCGTATCTGACCCTCGCGAGGCTGGGGCCGCGCTGCGTGGCGTTGGCGGCTGTGCTCGCGACGGGGATGAGCTACACGTTCTTTTTCAACTCGCACCTGATCCTCACCGACGCTCCGTTCGCGATGCTGTTGTGGTGTGCGATGTACGCAGCTGTGCGCCGGTGCGAAGGCCGGGCCGCGTGGCTGATCCTCGTCGTTGCGGCGGTGATCGCGGGCATTTTCGTCCGTGCGCCGGGCGGGCTGCTGCTTGGTTCGGTTGCGGTGGGGGTGTTGCTGGATCGCACCCTCGGCGCGCGGTCCAGGCGAATCGTCTCGGCCGTGGCGGTCCTGGCTGCCGCAGCGGCGGCGGCTGGCGGCCTGCTGGCGATGTCCAGTGGAGTTTCCGATGGCCTGCCGCCTTACCTGGCGCGCACCGTCGCCAATTCGCAGAAGGATATCTGGTTTCGCCTGGGCCAACTGGGCGTGGGGATCGTCCGCCTGCCCGAGGCCTACGCCGAGATGTTCACCAGCCAGGAGGGCCTGACGATTCCGTTCGGCGTCGCGGGGGCGCTGCTGGCGGTCATCGGCGGCGCGGCGATGTGGCGCAGCGGGCGAAGGCTCATGCCCGCAAGCTGTGTGCTCTACATGGCGCTGCTGTGCCTGGTCAAGGACAGCGACTCGATCAAGCCCCGTCACCTGATGTCCATCCAGCCGATGCTGGCATACCTGGGCCTGACGGGGGTGTGCCGCTGCATTCGTGCCGCCAATCGCCGGAGGTCTCGCCCGACGACTGCGAGGGCACTGCTTACGGGAGTAGTGGTTTTCGCCGGCATTGCAGTCGTCACGAACGCCCCCCGGCTATGTCGCAACGCGTTTTACTACGGCTATTACAGCCACACGCCGCGGTACTACGAGATCATCCGCGACAAGGACTTCGTGGACCTCTTCGACGCAGCCCAGGCGGCGAAGGGTGCGGGCATGCCGGGATCGCCGGTGGCCGTGGACCACGATCAGAAGTCGATCCTGCACTTCCTGACCGACCGCGTGACGGTTCCACTGCCGCAGACGCCCCAGCGAAGCCAAACCGATGCCGCAGCGATTGCCGAGTTCGTGGCTGAGCATTCCGAATTTGCCTGCGTGGTCGTTGACATCACCCGGGGCGGCAGGGGCGACAAGGGCAGGAGCTTCCTGGCGGCGCTGGAATCGAAGTTGGTCCGGGATCGCCGGGCGGAACGCATCTTTGCCGGGCCGAGGTATAGGGTCTATGCGCTAGGGGGATGAGCAAGAGCTTGCGGCAGGGCACGTCTGCCGGCTGCGGCTGAGGCAAGGCATGCCGATTCCCACTGCATAAAAAGGGCCCGGACGCTCACATCGAAACGCCCGGGCCGTTTCTGTTTGTCCGCTGCCGGTTGCGGTCAGGACAACCACTGCAGCAGGTTAGTCATCGTGTCGATCTGTCCGACCGGGAACTCCCCAGTCGCAAGATCCGCGGTGCCCAGCTCCAAGAGATTGCTAATCACCTCGCTCAAGGTTTGGGGGTACCCCATCAGCCCCAGCCCCGTGTTGGCATCGGACGGGTCGCCGTCGTTGTTGGGGTCATCGTCGGTCAGCGTCGGGTCTGCGGTCGTGGGTTGATGGTTAAGCCCGAGTGTGTGTCCCAGTTCGTGGGCGGCAGTGTTGGCGAGGGCGATGCTGTACTCGTTGAGCTGGGCCGTCATGTCGCCCGGCGTTACGACGGCGTCGTAGACCAGGAAGTTCTGCGCGAATACCAGGGCATTGTCGGCCTTGGACTGGTTGGCCACATCAGCGTCGCTTGAGATGCCGAAGAGCGTGCCGCTCGAGCTGAACAGCCCGTCGTCAGCCTGGCCTATGAAGACGGTGGTGAAGTCCGTCTCCGGGTCCAGGGCGCGGGCGGCAGCCGGGTCGACTGTTGTGAAGTAGAGGCCTTCGGTGGCGGCAAGGTAGGCTGCCCAGTCGCCCGCATCACTGACGTCGATCCTCTGGACGTTCAGTGTGCCCAGCGGATGCGTAACCGGCGTATTGGTGAAGATGCTGATAATGTTATCGACGATGCCGGTCACGCCGGCAGAACCGTTAATGATCGCGTCTTCCTGGCCGGCTAACGCTGGCGATACCTCCGAGAGGTCAAACGCCTCGACGTCCACGTCCTGACCGATGCGGTCCTGGTATTTCGTGGCCGTGCCGCCGTCGAAGTCCAAATATACCAATTGCTTCGGATCGTTGGCGGCCAGATCGTTGTTGTTGTCGCCGATGGCGTTGCTGACGTAGGCGACCTGTTCTCCCGTCGGCAGCAGGCCGCCGAGGTCGGCCACCAGCTGCGTGTCGCTGGAGGACATTGTCAGCGCCAGCCCGTAGGTGGCGCCAGCGTCCAGGGGGAGCAGCCCCGAGGGACTTGGTGTAACTGCCACGAAGTACTCACCGGTCTCGGGCAGTTCGAATGCCTCGAATAGCGTGTCGATGGATGTTTCCTTGTCTTCCCAGCGTGCCAGGGCCTCGAATGTGTCGTCCAGTGTGTCCAGTGGCGTGCCCTGATCGTCACGCAGGAACACCCCCATCGTCGCGAGCGGCGGGCCAAAGAACTCGACGCTGAAGAAGTCGTAAGCATTGGCCGAGAAGCTGATGATATCGACGTCGATCTCCGAGGAGAACGATCCGCCCACATACTGCGTTCCGCCATCGACCGGCAGGGCCAGGGCCGCGTCCGCAGAAGCGGATTCGAAATCTCCGGGCATGTCCGCAGCCAGCAGCCAGAAGACGAAGTCGCCGCCGGGGGTCCCGTCGCCGCTGGGCAGGACGCCAAGGTATTCGCCGTCGAGGATGTTGCCGCGGAAGTCGACCACGGTGTCCTCGATATACAGCCGCATGTAGTTTCCGACGCCCATGTCCTCGAAGGTCGTACCCGGGAAGGTGAGCGTGACCGTGTGGGTGGCGTTGTCCAACACGAGCGAGTTCGTGAACGTGGCCGTGACGTCGGTATTGTCAGCCAGCGTGGCGAAGTCGAAATCGACCGATGCCTCCAGCCTGAAGACGGTCGTGTCGAGCGTGGCCGAGTTGAGCGGATGGTTGAAGGTCACCTCGAGCCAGTTGAATCCGGCAAAGACATCGGTAACCCTCAGGTTCCCGGCCACGGTCTGCATGGATGCCACGCGGGCGTTTCCGTTCTGCTCGAAGGGCCTCTTGCCGTGGTGCGTAACCGTGGGCAGGTTGCTGACGGCATAGACGCCGTAGGCTGCGTTGGCGTCAGCATCGCCCGTTATGGCGTCGCCGACCGTTACGCGAGTTACGTAGCCCACTCCGCCGACGATGTCGTCGGAAGTTCCGACGTAACCGTCAACGCCGGGGTCCACCGCGCCTGATATCGTCGAGCGGGTCATGTTTCCGCCGATAGCGACGGATCGGATCGAGCCGCCCTGGGCCTGGTCGGCATTGTTCGCGTTGCGCCAGGCGGGAGTGGTCCAGGCGTCGATTCGGACGTTGGCCGCCTCGCCGCCGTTGGCGGCGTCATATCCGGCATCACCGGGGTGGAAACCCGAGAATATGTAACTGTCCACCATGTCGTCGGCGATTCGGCCCTTGGTGATGTTGCCGGATGCCGCGAGCAGGCCGTCGTCCATGGTGCCGAAGTCGAACGACTTGATGTCTCCGCCGGCCCAGGCCCGGCCTCCCATGGCTCCGTTGCGGGCCGAGAGCTTGCCCAAGTCGCCGTGGGTGGCCAGCACGCCGTAGAAGTTGCGCCCAGCCGTGAAGGACCCGACTTCCGTCAGGGCGCGGAAGCTGGATTCGTCCCCGCCGAGCAGGCCGAAGTCGCGCCCGACCGAAACTCTGTCCGCGGCGCCTCGTTCGACGTTCACCCGGCCTGTCAGGTCCCTGCCCACGGTCATTCTCGACAGATTGCCGTAGTGGACCGTCAAGATTCCCGTGGCGTCGCCGTCAACGGCCACCTGGCCGGTGTCGCCGTTGAGATCAACGTCGCCGTCGAGATTCCCGCCGACGTTGAGCCGCCCGATGCCGTCCATAAGGACCATCATGTCAGCGTCGACGTCGCCGGCGGTCTGGAACGAGCCGATCACGTAAGCGGTGAACGTCGTGGGCACTGTCGCACCGTATGCGCCGCCCATTCGCCAGGAGCCGATTCCGCCGGCGGTGACGCTGACGTCGGTCATGCCGCCGGCGAGGGTCGCTTGGCCGACGCCGCCGGGCAACAGCCACGTCGAGCCGGGGTCGACGCCCTGAACGCTCATTCTGTCGACCAGGCCGTCGATGGATACGTCGTCGAGGTCCACGTCGCCGGTGACTGTGAGCCTGCCGACGCCGGCGTCGTCGGCGCCGTCTATGCGGATTGTGTTGCCGTAAGCGCCGCCGCCCGTCCATTCGATCGTCAGCCGGCTGGAGTCGTTGGTGCCGTTGAGGACGATGCGGTCCACCCCCGCGGCCCAGTTGGCCTGGTAGGTGGCTGCGCCGTCGCCGGTTAGGCTGACGGTCAGCGGGCCGACGGGCAACGGCCCGCCGCCGGGCACGAAGGCCGGCACATCCGTCCAGACGCTTCCTCCGCCGGCGATCAGGGCGGCTGCGAACGTAGCCTCGACCTCGGTCTCGGCTCGTACCCAGTTGTTGCCGACGTACCCGCCGCTCGCCGAGACGTCCATGATCCGACTGATTCCGTCCCCGCCGAGGCCGGCATTGATGACGTCGCCGGGATCGTTATCCAGCGTGGTCCGGAAGTCGGCGTCCACACCGGGGCTGATGCCGGCTGCGAGGAGCGAGCCGTTGAGCACGCCGCCTATCGAGACGCCGTCGATATTGCCGGGGCCGTGGAAGTCGTCCGCCGTGCCGACGATGCCGTCGGGCCCGACGTCGTACCCGGCCAGGACGTGCGAGTAGTTCAGCACGTTGCCGTTGACGGACAGGTCGGTGACGTTCCAACCCGCGGAGATTATCGAGTTGTCCACGTTGCCGCCGATAGAGAGCCGATCGATGCTGTGCGCGGCGCGGATCACCGTGCCGGTGACGTTGCCGTCCAGCGTGATCGAGTCGATCCCGGCTTCGACCGAAACCATGCCGAAGATGTCGCTGCCCCTGATTTGCAGGCGGCCGAGGGGGCCGTTGGAGATCAGGTCGCCGTTGAGGTCGCCGTCGCGGATGTAAACCAGGCCCATGCCTGCGCCGGCTGTTACGGTGCCGTCAAGATCGCCCGAGACGTCCAGCCGATCGATCCAGCCCGTGGCGGTGACGTCTCCGGTGACGTTGCCGACGACGCGAATAGACGCGATATCGCCATCAGTGGCGGTCACATTTCCGGTGATTGCGTCGCCTGCAGTGCGGACCTGGATGCCCTCGAAACTCCTGGCCGTCAGGTCGCCGACGATCGTGCCGTTGGTCAGGGACACCCGGCCCATCGAGCCGTAGCGGCTGGCGATGTTCCCAATGATGCTGCCGCCCTTCATGCTCAACCCGTCGAGCGATCCGCCGACGGTCAGGTCGGCGAAGAGGTCTTGTGTGGTGGGGAACCGCATCCGGCCGATGTTGCCCATCACGTTGAGAGATCCGAATCGCGTTTCATCGATGCCGTCGCCGTCGAGGTCCAACAGGCCGCCGAATGCACCGTCGATGATGAGCTGGTCCAAGTTGCCGTTGGTTGTGATGGTGGAGTAGTACGTTCCGCCGATGTCGATGGTGCCGATGTTGCCGCCGACATTCCAGTTGGCATAGCTGTGGGCGGTGGCGCTGCGAGGCCCTACGGAGATCCTGTCCACGTCACCCCAGACGTCGAACGTCTGGCTGCGGCCGCCGTTGGTCTCGGGGTTCGCTCCGAGCGAGACCGCGGAGACGAACCGACCCAGAGACCCAGCCACCTGAAGCGTGCCGGTGTAGCCTTGGGCAACCCGGATTGTGTCCACGTCCGAGTTCCAGCCGTTTGCGAGCGTCTGGATGTCGGCGGTGATGGTGCCGGTGCGGGAGATGATCTGGCCGATGCGCCCGGCGGAGGTGATTTCGCCCGAGATGTCGCGCTCGACAACCAGGGAGTCCAGGTTCGCCACGGTGGGGCCGTGGAGTCTCAGGGTGGCGTCGACGAAATCGCGCCCGATGGTCATGCGATCGACCAGGCCTGCGACGAGTATCTCGGTGGTGTCCAGATCGCGGTCCACAGTGAGGGAGTCGATGGCGCCGGCGCGACAGATGCTATTCGAGAAATCTATTGCGACGTCTATCTGCTCCACCGTGCCGGCTGCGATCAGAGCGGTGCCGCTGACGTTGCGGGCACCGACGTACTCGATCGAGTTGGCCGCGTTAACGAAGCAGGAGATGATATCGGCGACGGGGCTGTTGCCGGTGACCGTCCCGACGCTTCCTTCCGCGGCGTCGACGGTTACGTCAGACATGCCCGGCCCGCCGGCCGAGACTTCCCCGATGGCCGGGTTGGTCCCATCCGAACTGATCGCGCCAACGGAGACATGCGTCATGCCATCGGAATCGGGACTGGTCGTTACCGTGCCGATCAATAGGCCAGCGATTTCGCTGCCGAAGATCTGGGCGCCGGGACCGGAGAAATCGACCGTGCCCACGTCGGCGCTCAGTGCTGCACTGGCGAAAGGCTGCCACACGTTCAGCAGCCCGCCCACGACCAGCGCCGTCAGCTCCGCGCCGTTGGTGCCGACAACTTCGCCGACTCCAGGCAACTCCCTGGTTGTGGTTGTTGTTTCGCCCGCGGCATCGGTGGTTTCGATGTCGAGCGTATTGTCGAGGTTGGCTATGATCGATCCGTTGAGCTCGCCGAAGATCCGGTCTTCCAGCACGAATCTCGGGCCGTCGATGTAGACGCCGCCGAGCGTGCCGTCCACGAAGATGCCGGCCTGTGGCACCGCGCCGGCACCGTCGTCGGCGAGTCCGTCGCCGGTATAGACTCTCCACAGGGACGTCCCGGCGCCGGCGGGAACCGGCGTGGGGTCGTCAGGATCTATGGTGACCGAGGTCAGCGTACCTTCGCCACCGACCCAGATTACACCGGCGACGCCGTCCCAATCGCCAGCCGCGGTGAGATTGTCCTTGTTGACGCGGATGGTCCCGGCTGTGCCGCTAACGCGCACGTCGCCCAGCCATCCGTCGACGGACAGATCGCCCAGCGAACCGTTAACGGCCAGGCCGTTGATCTTGCCGGCGAACCAGCCGAACATTGGCGAACTGGGTGAGCCTTCCAGGTCCGTGTTCGTCTCGGGGTCAGCGTCGAGATAGCCGCTCAGCCATGCCTCGGTCGACCCGGCCCTCGCGCCGAGATTGCCGCCAAGCTCGACCCTCTCGACGTCTTGCAGCAGGCCGGAGACGAGCCCGCCCGGTGTCTTGTTGACGAAGGCGTCCACGGCTGCGTCGCTATGAAGGTAGTAGACGTTGGTCTCGCCGCTGCCGTTCAGCGTCAGTTGGGCCGTGACGCTGCCGTCATCCGCGTCGCCGGGGGTCATGTCCAGATCGCCGATGTGGACGACGCCGTTGGCTTCGAGCGTCGCCGGGCCGTCGGCGGTGACATTGGCAATCACGCCGCCGACCGAGCCGTCCACGGGAATGACCATGAACGAGTAGGTCGTCTGGTGAAAGACCGGATTGCCATCATCGTCCACGACCGGATCGCCGTTTTCGTCTACCACCTGCACGGTTCCGGGCCTGATGGTCAGGTCTCCGCCGCCGTCGTCGGAAAGCGTCTCCGTTCTTCCATCGTCGCAGACGATTGGGTCGGCGGCGAAAATCCAGCTCGCGGAGGTCTTGTAGACGTCGCCTCCGACGCGTATGTACCCGAAGTCTCCGCCGACACCGTGGCGCAGGAGCGGAACGCCGAAAACCGGGTCTCCCCAGTTGGCACCGACGTCGATCAGGTCCACGCGTCCGCCGCCGCTGCCGTCGCTATCGGGCCGAATGAGGATTTCCTCGACGCTGCCCAGCACGCGGATGACGCCGATGTTGCCGGTGGCTGCGATTGTGTAAGACGCGTTGATCGTCCCGGCGGCAAAGATGTTGTGGATGTCAACGTCGCCGGGATTGCCTGTTCCGGCGATGATGCTGGCTGAGAGATTGCCCGGCAATGCGTCAAGTCCATCTGCGGCCTGCCTGCCGCGCGAAGAAACACCCCCGATGTAGCCGCCCGAGTTGATCACCGTGGTGTTCGCAAAGCCACCGGGAAATCTGGGGACGTCGCCGGCTGTGAACGCAACAATGTTGCCGGTTGGCGTGGTGCTGATTGCTGCGTTAGCGACGGAGCCGGTTACCGACACTGCGCCGATGTCCCCGGCAAATCCGACGCCGACGTTGGCGGCCAGGTTCCCAGCCGTTCCGGCAAAGCGCGGCTCAAAGTCGCCCAGGATGCTGACGGCGCCCAGCTCGACGTTGGGCCCGTTGGTCACAAAGATGCGATACGTGCCGGTAAGTCTAAGCGCGTTCGTAAGGGTCTGGAGGTAGTACACGCCGCCCGCCGGTGCGGTGAAGGTCATCGGCTTGAAAACAATGCCTGCCGAACCGATTCCGTAATCTTCGAGTGTCTCGTATCCCCAGCTGTCCATCCAGTGGCCGTCGGCGTCGTAGAGCCTCAACGACTCGATGTAGAAGATCGACGAGCCCTCGATCGTGACGGTCTGCCCAGCCAGCAGCGGCAGGGCGTACCAGTCCTCGAATTCCGAGGGGCTCCCCAGGCCTGGAAACACCCCTGTAATGGTGAAGTTGCCGCTGGGATGGCTGACGAACTGGGCGTTTTCCATCGTGTCGTTATTGATGTCCACCAGGTTCCCAGCTAGCCATTCCTCAGCATATGATTCCAGTGGCCAGAGCTTGTACTCCAATTCCGCCACGCCTGTTGTGGGCGAGTCGATTTCCGGCCTGTTCACGGCCTCGATGCCTGCGTGGAGTGTTCCGGACATCGTGTAGACGCCGCGGAGAGTCCCGTCGGCCCTGATCAGCCCGCTCTGCGGCGCGCGAAAGTCAATGCCCTCGCCAATGCCGTTGCCGCCCACCATCAGTATCACGTCGCCGAGGCGATTTCCGGAGTATATCTCGCCCCAGAGGAACCCAGCCTCGATGACGTCGAATTGCCCCGCTGGGTTGCGGACATTGCCCGCGACGGTCCCGCCGACGATGATTCTGTCGACGTCTCGCGGGGCCAGGTCGATGTCGTTGACCAGCCGGATCAGTTGGTATTCGCCGTTGAACTGTCCCGCGGCATAGAGATCGGTCGTACTGGTCGGGTCACCGGCTAGGCCCGTCATGACCAGTCCCGGCACGTCCACCGTGTCAATGAGATCGACGTCTCCCGTGACGGGGTCCACGGTGTACAGGCCGTTGCCGGAGGTGGCATAGAGCACGCCATCCTGCCAATCCATGCCGGTGATGCCGGTCTGGGCTACGACCGTAACGGGCGTTACGGCTCCGGTTACGGTGTCTACCGTAACCAATTCGTCCGTGGCTGGGTTAAGCCCCCAAAGCACGTCGGAAGCGTCGAACGCAACGGTGGTGAGGTCAGCTACGCCCAACGGCGCCACACGCTGCACCGAGCCATCCGTCAGGTCGATGGTTATCAGCAGCATCCCTGCCGGGGCGGCCGGTCCGTTGTATGGGTCGAGGTCTACCACGGAACCGACGCCCCAAAGGGTGTCCGCGCTGTCGAAGTCCAGTGCGCAGACGTCGTCGAACGCCCAGTCCGGTTCCGTGTTGTCGATCAACATGTCCATCCACGTGATGGTGTCAACGCCGTCGTGTCCGAACAGTTGGCTCGAGAGGTTGATCTGCGCCACGCGGTGTTCCGTGTCGTCGAGCACGGTAGTGAACAGAGTGTTGGGACTCGTGGGGTCGTAGGACAGTGACCCCAGATCGGTTCGTCCGGTGTCCTGGAGGAACGTCGTGGTTGCCGTGGCTGGGTCGATGGCATAGAGTGAATCGGCCGTGACGCCGAACAGGCCCTCGTTGACCCCGAACGGCACGAACGCCATTCCT
>Ga0180433_10009594_pt1 | contig 11820 bp, 18 predicted proteins | sample SS_ome_8_FD_132980 | JGI IMG/M metagenome (GOLD analysis project Ga0180433, IMG submission 132980) | Hypersaline lake sediment archaeal communities from the Salton Sea, California, USA - SS_1_D_1 metaG | ecosystem: Environmental > Aquatic > Non-marine Saline and Alkaline > Hypersaline >... | reverse complement strand
TATACCCTGAAGGGCGTCGGGAAGGTCTGCCGCGCGTGCTTTCAACGAATCGCTTTAACCAAAGGAGACGACGATGGTCCACCTAATGCTCGACCTCGAAACCTTCAGCAGCGAAGACCATGCCGCGATCAGGTCGATCGGGAGCTGCCTCTTTGATCCGAAGACCGGAGACCTCGGCGACGCGGTCGAGCTCAATGGGCTCATGCCTGGGCCTGGGACCTTCCACCTGGGCGTCGACCTGGCTGCCTCGAAGAGCCCAGGGCATATCGACCCGAGGACCGTGGACTGGTGGCTGAAGCAGTCAGGAGCTGCACGGCAGGCCCTGGTCAGCCTTCAGAAGGCTCCCCTGGAGACGGCGCTGAACGCCTGGGAGTGCTGGGTCCATGGGATCTCGATCAAGAATTATCCGATCCTGCTCTGGTCGAACGGCCCGCTCTTCGACGAGCGCGTGCTTCGCCAGGCCTTCGAGCGGAACGCGATCCGCTTCCCGATCCACTACAGGGAGAGCCGCTGCTTCCGGACGATTGTCGGGGAGGCGAAGAATCGAGGCTTCAGCTGGAAGCACCACGACGAACCAGGCGCGACGGTCAAGCATGACGCGCTGAACGACTGCTTCCGGCAGGCGGAGGCGGTGATCGAAGCCTACAAGTTTCTGGGGTTAAGATAATGTGTATCTGCAATCCGAATATCAGGACTCCGCACTGCATGAAGGGACGCTGCCGGCCGGAGTGGATTCCGAAGAAGCCTTTTCTCAGTGCCTTCATGAAGGGACGCCAGGCGCGCCTGGACGGGAAGCCGGCTTCCGATAATCCCTACGACGACAAACGAACCTATCGCGGCTCCGTGACGTTCTCGCGGGCCTGGTGGAGATCCTGGAAGGAGGGCTGGGAGTCAATTAAATCATGAGCGTTAAATATCTCGGGATCAATGTGAATATTCACGGCGTCGACATAGAGGACGAGAGCGCGACGCTTTTCCTCAAGGGCTGGATTCAGGGCGCGGTAGAGTCATGCCTGAAGGGGAGCCTGGTGAAGATGTTCAACTTCCGCGGTGAGAAGACCGACATCGAGGTCGAAGTCGGAGAGCAGGCCGGAGAGTATTCGGTTAAGGTCTCTCGTTCGGAGGAATAGCAGCCAGCAGAGCAGCCAGGAGGATATGATAAGGGCCGAAGGCGCGACGCCTGAAGCCCTTTAATTTTACCTTCCGCCAGGTCGTGGCTTTTCCGTCGCTGGTGTAGCATTCTTCATCGGAAAGAGAGACGTCATAATTCCCGACGGCAAGGCTCCCGGATCCGTCGTTTATGATCCCGATCCTGCCGAGGACCTTCGCCTGGGACTCGACCCCGAAGGGCACGAGCTCGATCGTTACTCTGAGCATATCCACTCCGCGAGCCTGCTCAAGGGCAGGACCTGACAATGGTGATAGATGTAAATCCGCTGCATGGGTGCCGGCATGACGCAAGAGATCGCCGTGACCAGGGCGCGAGCATGGCCGTCCTCGTCAAGCACTGGGCTCCCGGATCCGCCTCCCCACATATCAACCCCGATCTGGTCTGGACCGGACGCGAAGCCCTCGAAGATATAGGGGAGCTCCATGCCCTGGTAGCCAGGGACCACAACCTTCTCGCCATACTTCAGCGGCCGGAAGTCGAGCTCGATCACGTCAACGGGTTTTTGACTGAGGAAGAGAATTCTGGCGGCGTCCTCCATGGGGTGCCGGTCGATGATCTCGCCGGCCAGGAGACGCCCGTCACGGTGCGAGGCGGTGATCGGGCCCTTCCAGTCGTCGACCACGTGGAAAGCGGTCAGCATGAGGACCTCGAAGGCCTGGCGGTCTTCTGACCAGGTGCACCGGTACGGCCAGGAAGTACCGCTGCCGGCCAGCTGCCAGGGACAATCCGCGGCCCTTTGAACATTGCTTCGCCCGATTCCGAACATGCAGCAGCCAGTCGCCAGAAGTAAAAAGATCGCTATCAGCTTTCTCATACTTTAATTGTATCCCGGACCTGGGCGTCCAGTCAAGCCTAAAATCCACCTAACAAAATAAAAAAGTTTCTTGCATAAAGTTCCTGGTCCTGGCTGCCGATAATGATAGATAGTTTAAGGAGAGATACCGTGACCCAGTGGAAGCTATTGAAGAACCCGCTCCTCCTGCCCTACGCCGGCGGAGCTCCTCCGAAGTCGGAACCGATCATCCGTTACAAGGTGATCTATCGTACCGGCACGGTTCATTCTTTTCAATGGCACGAGATCCTCGGAACCCATCGGATCGAGAAGGCCAGCGAGCTCAAATCTGGGGTAACCCAGCGGGGTCGGGTCGCTGCCATTATCCCCGAGGGGATCTTCGAGGCGAAGGGCCTGCCCTCCACATTCCGCGCGCATGACTTCTACCGGTCTCCTTGAACGGTGTTTTCTGTTCCGTGCCGGTCCTGGGCTTTACCTCCCCAGGGCCGGCCGCTCTTAACCTGGAGGACGATATGAGCCAGTACCTGGAAGACCTGAAGGAAGCAGCCGAGGCGGTCGAGGACGACGTCCTGGACGAGCTCCTGCTGGAGCTGGTGGACGGGGCCCTCCTGGGCGACGGAACCCTGCCCAGGGATCGAGTGCCGCTCCTGGATCGCTTGACATAATCTCCTTTCGGCGGTCCTGGGGAGGGGAACCTTCTCGGGGCCGTTTTTTTTTTTATTTTCTCTATCAAGTCAAGAGCCGGCGCTGCCGATAAGTATACCAGCGAGGGGAGTGACAAATCGAGAGCGGCGGAAACAAAGCACCATACTCGGGGAAGCGAGGGCCCCCCGGAGAATAGCAGGACCGTGCCGAGTAGACCCTAACAGATCCCTAATTCCACTGAGCAGTAGAATTCTACTGGCCAGGAGAATTTTTTTTTATTTTTCCTGGTCCTGGATTAAAGTCCGGGGCCTCGGCTGCCGATATTAATATAAGTGAGGAACAAAACGAAAGGAGACGACGATGAAGAAGACCATGAACCACGGAGCCTATCAGAAGAGCCTGAAGACGAAGACGGACGCGGAGCTCCGCTATATCATCAAGGACGCCGGCCAGGCCCGCGACGCCATGCCCGAGGGACCGAACGCCGGATACTACGCGGACGAGGTCCACTATGCAGCCATGGAGCTGACCCGGAGAGAAAGGAGCCTATCATGAGTAAGAAGAATCACAAGAGAGACCAGGCACGTAAAGCGAAGAAGATGGACGCTCGCGAAAAGCGGCTGAGCCGGATCCAGTTCCCGATCGACCCTGCCCTCCAGATGAAAGCAGCACGGGCCTCCATGAGCCTATCGAAGGCCCTCAGCTTCCAGCTGATCACGCCGGCCCAGCTCCAGGCGATCCTCCCGGACGAGCTCGACCTGGCGACGGCCAAGGGCCGGGACCTGACCGAGGCGATCCTGGGCCTCGACGATATGGGCTGGAGGCTCCTGGAGGGCCTCATGATGAGGACGGTCAACAAGTTCCGACCGAAGAAGAATTAATTTTATTTTATCTATCAAGTTGACCTGGCGAGCAGCCGATATTAATATTAGTGAGGAATTGAAAACAAAACGAAAGGAGACCTGAAATGAAGATGATGCTGCTCACGAAGAAGAATATCAAGGACCTGCCCGCGATCGGAAGCACGGACGGCCAGGGAGGCGACGCGGTCGCCGTGGTGAAGTTCTTCGACCCGACCGGATCCTGGACCTGGTACGCGACCGAGTACGACGCGGCGACCGGTGAGTTCTTCGGCCTGGTCGACGGCCATGAGAAGGAGCTCGGCTACTTCCAGCTGGAGGAGCTCGCCAGCTTCCGCGGCCGCTTCGGCCTGGGAATCGAGCGGGATCGTTACTTCACGCCGAAGCCCCTCCGCGAGATCGCTCCGGAGAAGTATGATAGCTAAAACCCCTTTTTAATACCTGGGGCCCTTCGGGGCCCTCGAAAGGAGATCATGATGAAAGCGACACTGAAGAAAGCAGACCTGAAGGACGCCCTGATCAATATGAACAAGGCGATCAATACCGGGGCGACGAAGCCCGTGCTGAACCTGGTGAAGATCTCCTCCGGCCTGACCGGTCTTTACCTGACCGCGACGGACCTGGAGATCTATATCCGGCAGAAGCTCGGCCGGCTCGACTTCGACGGCGTGATCGAGTGCCTGGTCGACGGGAAGCAGTTCGCTCAGGCCGTGAAGAGCGCGCCAGGGAAGGAGATCGACCTGGAGCTGAACGGGAAGGTCCTGAAGATCGCCGGCGCGATCGAGCTCGATGCTTCCTGGGATCTCGACGAGTATCCCCTGGAGCCGAACGGCGAATGGCTGGATCCGATCTGGATCGACGGCGAAGAGTTCGCGACCCAGGTCAAGCGGACCCTGTTCGCGGCCGCGAAGGATATGTCCTGCTATGCCTATAACGGCCTGCTCTTCGAGGCGAAGGGAAAGCTGATCGCGACGGACGGACGCCGGCTCGCGATCTCGAAGTGCCCGATCTCCTCGGCTGCCTGGGAAGCGGTCCTGGTGAAAAAGGGCCTCGACCTGGCCGCGCGCGCGTTCAAGAAAGATCACGAGGTCGGAGTCACGCGGGCGAATACCAGCGTCGGCCGGCCCGTGATTCGCTTCGAAGGGAAGGAGGGCGTGACGCTCTACGTCCGGCAGCTGGAAGGCGACTTCCCGAAGTACAGGGACGCCGTGCCGGAGAAGATCTCGAAGCGGGTCCTGATTCACCGCGAGACTTTCCAGCCAGCGATCGAGCAGGCCGTCGCGCTGAACAAGGAACGCGAAGTGCACGAGCTCGACCTGATCTTCGACGAAGACGGGAAGCTCCGGCTCCAGACCACGGTCGACGGCGTCGGATCCATGGACGTCGAGGTCGAGGCCCTGGGCGGGCCGAAGGACTTCCGGATCTGCCTGAACCCTGACTTCGTCCTAGACTGGCTGAAGAGCCTGGAGAAGGTCGGAGCTCTCTCCTCGGTCCATACCATGGGCCGGGTCCACGGGACCGTCGAGCTGGGCCTCCAGGCCGAGAAGGCCGGCCAGAAGCGCGGGACGAAGGCCATGACCTTCCAGGACGCGGACGACCTCGATCAGACCTATATCCTCATGCCGATCACTGAGAAGTAACGGACTCCTTTCGACGCCCTGGGGCCTCGTGGGCCCTGGGGCGATTTTTTTTTATTTTTGTTTCTCGATCTCTAAAGTCCGACCTCTATCCTGCCGATATTAATATTAGCGAGGGAGGCAACCGATTAACGAAAGGAGACCATGATGAACGAGAAGAGATTCACCGAGAAGACCGAGATCGAGACCTGCTACACGAAGCAGGCCGGCCGGAACCTGGCCTACCTGGTCGGAGTCGACACTGGCGAGGCGATCGTGATCCGAAAGACTCACGTCCGCTATGCCTTCCTGGGCGTGCACCGGTTCAAGGCGGACGCCGGCTGGACGACTTCCTTCAGCTTTCACGCGCGCCGGGACCTGGCCGAGAAGGCTCGCCTGGACTACAGCGACCCGCGTCAATATAGCATGCAGATCGTCGCGATCGAGAACCTGGCCGATCGCTGCACGTCATGCGGAAACGACGAGGCGATCGGGAAGGACGTCGACCAGTGCCTGGCCTGCCAGTCTGGAGGCGAGGACCAGCTGAAGAGTAACGTCGCATGCATCCTGGACGTGACCGGACAGCTGCCGGACGAGAGCCCAGTGAAGGAGATCCGGGCCCGACTGGCCGGCTATCTTAACGGCGAATTCGTGCCCTTCCACGTGATCCGGCTGGACCTTATGGAGCTCGGCCGGCGAGACCTGGAGCGGAGCTCGAAGGAGGTCCTCGACGAGCACGAGCGCGTCGTTCATGAGACCTGGACCGATGAGCAGTTCAAGGCCCGCGACGCCCTGGAGGCCTTCCTGGCCGGCAAGAAAGGCGACGACGTGGCCGGCAAGATCGAGACCCTCCGCGAGGCGATCCGCGACTTCAAGGCGCGCCAGGAGGCCCGCTTCCAGGCCGACGCCCTCCGGAACCGAGTGATCGAGACCGCTCGACGCTCGACTCACCTGAGAGACCCGAAGCTGATCCGGGCCCGTGAGCGCCTGGCTCTCTGGCTCGATGGTAAGCTGGTAAGTCATACCTCGGACGACGTGAACGCGGATCTCGGAGCCCTGGAGCATGCTCTGGAAGAGAACCCTGACCGGGAGACCCTCCAGCGCGAACGCGACGAGCGGATCGCTGCCGAGGCCCGCGCCCTGGGCGACCAGTGGATCGAGGAATGCGTGTACGAGCTGAACCTGAAAATCGTCCTCCGGGAGATCTCCGAAGGCGAGCGCCAGGTCCTGGCCGGGATCCTGGACAAAATACGCGAGGGCCGAGGTGCCTGATCGCTCTCTCGACGCCCTGGGGCCCTCCAGCCCTGGGGCGTTTTTTTTTTTGCAAAAATCCTGGATCGGCTAAAGTGCCCTCCCTGGATATCCGATATTAATAGAAGTGAGGGAGGAATTGAAAAACCGGCCAGCAGACGAAAGGAGACGGCCATGAATATCGACGTACTTATCGACAACCTGAACGCGATCGGCGACGAGTACCAGAACCAGGATATCCGCTGCATGGCGGACCTGCTCACGAAGAACCAGATCGAGCCTGAGACGGTTCGCAATACGGCGAAAGCCTGGGTTACCTCGACCATGGAGCCGGCCGAGAAGGTGCCCTTCGCTCACGTGCTGAGCATGATGAATTTCATGGAGACGAGGACGATCTGGAGCGCGGACGAGCTCCAGGCTGCCTTCAGCAAAGCCGTCGCTCTCTCCGGAGCGATCTTCGGCGACGAGCCGGGAACCCGGCACTGGAAGGACAAGATCGTCGCGGTCGTCGACCTGGACGAGGTCGCGGTCACCGCGGAGGCGATCGCCTTCTTCACGGCAACCGAGGCCCGGATCGTCGAGGTCTATAATCAGCCCGAGAAGCGCGCGCTGATCGCTGACGGATACCGTGCCGGACCTGCCGGCGATCACTAAGCCGGCGAGCTCGCCCTGGGGCCTCCAGCCCTGGGGCGATTTTTTTTTTATTTTGCCTATCAAGTGCCCCTGGCCAGCTGCCGATATTAATAGAAGTGAGGGACAAAACAAACGAAAGGAGACAAACATGAAGTACGAAATGATCACCTTGAACGACGGCCGGAAAGTAGTCGGAGACGCGATCACCGGAGCGAAGAAGTTCACGAACAAAACCCAGGCCCAGGCCATGGTCGACAAGCTGACCGCGGCCGGTTTCAAGGCCTTCGTCAGTCACAAAGGCGGGCCCGTCTTCTATGCGGCTTTCGAGGACGACGGCCGGCGCTACATCGTCGACGAGCAGCCCGAGCTCGGCCAGGTCGATATCTGGGACGTCGAGCATATCCACTGCCCGGCATACGACGAGGAAGAAGTGCACGACGGCCTCGCGAGCGCCCAGGCGACCGCTGCCTGGTCCCTGAACGTTACGGCCGGCCGCGAAGACCAGATCGATAAGGTCGAAATCACTCAGCAGCCCGAGGGATCCTGGACGGCCCAGGACGCCAGGAACCGAGTGCTCCAGGCCCGTCAAGGCTGCCTGGCCAGCTTCAAGGTCTCGCGCGAGTACCTGCTCGCCCTCCGGGACGAGCTCCGAAGCTTCACGGCGTCGATCGAGGAAGCGGCTGCAAAGCTTTCCTGAGCCGGCGACCTGCCTGGGCCCTCAAGTCGAGGGCCTGGGCTGCCGATAATAGATACGAAAGGAGATCATCATGGAACGTGAATTCATACCTCCGCCGGCGAACGACCCGGCATATCACCTCACCGCTGCCGGCCAGGTCGGAGACTATCGACCGCTGAAAGGCCGGATCAAGACAAAGGAGCGCTATCAGGCACTGAGCCCGACCGGCCACGTGCTCGCCATAGGCGCGCGCCTCCAGGACGTCGAGGGCATGGGCCCGCGGATCCTGGTCGACTACAAGCTGAAGCGCTGGACCTGGGTCGGAAGATATCCGCTCACCAGGTACAACTGGAGAGCCGGCCTCGCCGGCCTGGGCGATCTACTGAGAAAAGGAGCTCTATAATGCTAAAGCACATTATCACGACGGACTGCCCGCGGTCCTGCCCCTACTGTATCACGAAGAACCTGCCGGCGATCGAGCCCTGCCCAGGGAAGATCGAGGAGGCCTACGCTGCCCACCGGGAGGAGACCTCGCTCATGCTCACCGGAGGCGAGCCGACGTTCCGGCCGGACCTGCTCTTTACGGCGTTCAATGCCGGCCGGCGCTACTTCGAGGACGTAAACCTGACGACCGCGAACGGCCGCTTCCTGCACCACTGGACGGCGAAGTTCTTCGACTCGATTATCTACTCCCACCACGACCGGCCGGCCGCGGAGCTGCCCTTCGTGGGGCCCAGCGTGAGAGCCTACCTGGCGATCCTGGCGGATCAGTTCTCCCAGGACCTGGTCGGCATGGCTCACGCCTCCGGCTTCTCCGGCCTGACGATCAACGAAGAGCAGCGCGCCGGCGAGCGCTTCGAGGCCGAGGTCCTGGCACCGTGCGAGGGCTTCACGATCAAGATAAACCGGCGAGGCCACTGCCTGGACCAGAAAATTCTGCTCCCCGATCTGACTCTGGTGGAGGACTTCCGGGACTTCATGTAAAGCCCTGAGCGCGTTTTGTTGCAAAGAATTGTACTACAACCTTAGTACAATACCCTAACAAAACCCACGGAAATCGCGCGTTAAGTTCTTGCATTAATGCGCGATTTCGCTATTTTCGAGCGTGCACGAAAACGGGTAGTAAAGCCCCTTTTTCACCCCTGGGCTCCACTTCAAGTAAAGCCCGCCTAAATAGTGGAGCCCGCCTAACCCACCAGCAGCCCAGGGGATAAGGTCCGCCGGCTTCAGGTACTCCAGACTTTACATAGTCAAAACGCTGGAGTTTTTCAGCGCAAAACGTGGTACTCGATACCCCCCTTTTTTTACTCTATAAGATTAAGTAAGTAAGTATATATATGTTAGGGTGCAACGTTTTGTCAGAATTCTCCAGCAACTTGAGACCGCTTTTAGTGGAGACCTGGAGCCATTTGCAGTTATCCCCTGGGCTCTCAGGAGGTTACGCGGGCTTTACTCTCAAAAAGAAGTGAAGCCCGGCTTTTCAAGTGAAGCCTCCCTAAAATTTCCCTAAAAATTGCTTGCGTTCTTGCTTTCTACCGGGTAGGATAAACAATGGATTGATAGAATTTTTTGTGCGCGCGCGAGATCCATGACGAAAAAGAAAACGACCAGAAAGCCCTCGCCGGCTTCCCTGGCTCTGGCCGCTCTGAAGCATAACGAGAAGGAAGCGAAGAAGAAGCGCGGACGGCCCAGGAAGCCCGGCTCCTCGAATGCCCGTTTCACTGAAGCGCGGCAGACTCGCTATTTTGAAGCGATCAAGGAACACGGCGAACCGGACCTGGCTCGCGACGAGGTCGGGATCACCTACGAGACCGTGAGGCTGCACCGGAAGAAGACCCCAGGCTTCGCTGAGGCGGAGGAAGAAGCCCTCCGGATCTATCGGGCGCGCCTGGCTGCCAAGGTCCACGAGCGCGGCTACGAGGGCGTGCAGGAAGCGATCTACTGGCAGGGCATGGTCGTCGGCTGGGTCACGAAGTACAGCGACCGGATGCTGGAGCTCCAGGTCAAGCGCCATATCCCCGAATATCGAGATAAAGTCACCGTTCAGAACGAGCACTCCGGCTCGATCGGGCTGCTCTCCGATCTCTCCCAGCTGCCGGCGGAGATCCGCGGTGACCTGAAGAAGGTACTCAAGAAACTTGCAGAACACAAGGCCAAAAAAGAATAGATGGAGGCAGCTCCGGCGGATCGTGAACGGTCGGCCGCTTTTTATTTGTCTATGCTGCGGACGTATGTCGAAGATCCCGACGCCTGACTGCCCTGGGCGCTGGCCGTGCTCGACCTGGACGCCGAACAGTCTGGAGCGGCAGCCCGTGACAATCGTGAAAGGTGAAAGATGATGCTGAACGAATCCGGGCGTGACCTGGAGGAAGCAATCAGCCAAGCAATGGCGAACCCCGAGCTCGGGCTGCAATGCCTTCAAGCAGCTGACGCTCAGGACTCGCTCATGGACTTTATCGATATCGCCTGGCCAGTCCTGGAGCCTGGGACGAAGTTCGTCTCCGGCACCGTGGTCGAGGTGATCGCCGAGCACCTGGAAGCAGTCGCGAAAGGAAAGATCCGCCGGCTACTGATCAACGTGCCTCCCGGCTGCATGAAGTCCCTCGGGACGGATGTATTCTGGCCGGCGTGGTTATGGGGCCCGCAAAACAGGCCGGACAAGCGCTTCGTGGCGTGGTCCTATGCCGAGGACCTGACCGTCCGCGACAATAAGAAAATGAGGCGACTGATCCAGTCCGAAGAGTATCGGAAGTTCTGGGGCGATCGCTTCGAGCTCACTGGTGACCAGAACGCGAAGAAGCTCTTCGAGAATAGCAGCATGGGCTTTAAGCTGGCAGCTGGTATTCATGGCCAGGGCACCGGGCACCGTGGCGACTTCCTGGTGATCGATGATCCGCACAACGTAAAGAAGGCGGAGTCCGAGCTGATCAGGAACGACGTCCTCCACTTCTTCACCGAGGTCCTCCCGACCCGCGTGAATAATAAAGATTCTGCAATCGTCGTGATCATGCAGCGCGTGCACGAGAACGACGTCTCGGGTCATATCCTGGCGAACGATCTCGGATATGATCACTTATGCCTTCCGATGGAATACGAGAGCGATCATCCTTTCCCGTCAAAGACTGCTCTCGGATTTAAAGACTGGAGAACGAAGGAGGGCGAGCTCCTATGGCCGGAGAGATTCGACCTTGAGCAGATCGAGGAGCTGAAGAAAGTGCTCCGATCCTGGGGCGGCGACTATGCAGTGGCCGGCCAGCTCCAGCAGCGACCCGTCCCGCGCGGCGGCGGGATGTTTAAACGAAAGGACTTGATCATCGTCGACTCGGCTCCGGAGGTAGGCATGGAATGCAGGGGCTGGGATCTTGCGGCGAGTGACGACCATGGAGCCTATACGGTAGGTTTGAAGATGCTCCGGCATCCTCAGCACGGTTATTTTATAACCGACGTAGCGCGCGGACAGTGGTCAGCCGGTCAAGTCGAACGGAACCTTTTGAAAGCTGCTGAAGACGATGGAAGGGCATGCTGGCAGTCGCTGCCCCAGGACCCAGGGCAGTCAGGGAAGAGCCAGAAGCGAACCCTGGCGAACCTGCTCTCCGGTTTCAAAGTGCACTTTTCTCCGGAGACGGGATCGAAGCCCGACCGCGCGCGACCCTGGGCAGCTCAGGCTGAAGCAGGGAACGTTCACCTGGTCAAGGGCCCATGGAATGAAGAGCTGATCCGGGAGCTGACCGTCTTCCCGAATAGCACGTTTAAAGATCAAGCGGACGCCGGCTCTCGCGCGTTCGCGTTTCTATCATCCAAGAAACCGAAGAACCCAGGAGCGGCTCCTCGGGCAGCGTGAAAGGATTAATTCATGGCATCTTTTCTTGATAATATTCTCGCTCCTTTTCGCCGGAAGCGCGTGAGCCCGACGAAGAGGGCGGGCACGATCGGGACCGCGGTCCATGGCGGATACGTGCAGAGCGTCGAGGATAATTCTGACCTGACCGGGAGGAAGAAGTTCGAGACCTACTCCGAGATGCTCGTGGGCGTCTCGATCATCGGGGCCGGCGTTCGATATTTCTTGAACCTGATCTCGAAGCCTGAATGGACCGTCGAACCTCCTGAAGACTCCGGTGACGCCGGCCAGGAGATCGCGGACAAGATCGCCGAGGCCGTTTTCAAAATGGAAACGC
>Ga0180433_10009591_pt1 | contig 11821 bp, 12 predicted proteins | sample SS_ome_8_FD_132980 | JGI IMG/M metagenome (GOLD analysis project Ga0180433, IMG submission 132980) | Hypersaline lake sediment archaeal communities from the Salton Sea, California, USA - SS_1_D_1 metaG | ecosystem: Environmental > Aquatic > Non-marine Saline and Alkaline > Hypersaline >... | reverse complement strand
TAGCGGCTTGACCTCCTCGAGGCCGTCAAAACCCTCATTCATCACGCGCACGAAATCCGGCCCAATATGCAGGTCTGGGTTGGCGATATCGTCCTGGACGAATACCGTCACGTCCGCCAGGGACCCCCATCGGCTCAGAATGTGGGAGAGAATCGTGAAGTCTTCGTAACTGACGTTCTCTTGTGGAATCACGGTTGCGTCCGATCCGTCCGGCAAGGCCAGATCGTCCTTGCCCTTGTTGTAAATCGTCACCTGGCAATTCTTGAGACCATTGACCCAATCCACGCCCTTGTTGAACCTGCAAACCACAACCTCCAACTTCACAGCCGCCCCGCTTCCCGCAAGAATCCCTCCACCTGCCGGATGTACGCCGCCTGCTTCCCGACAATTTCCGGCCCCAAGTTGTCTCTTGCCCGATTCCGCCGCACCACATCATCAAAGGTCCGTTGGTGAACTATCGGAGCGTCGGGGAAAAGAACGGCGCGAGGCGTGCCGATCTCTGGGTGAGTATGAGCTTGGCCGGAGTACCGGATTTTCCCGCGCTTGAATAGCCGCGGCTGCCAGTCCTTACCCAGGATCGGGATTCTCACGCCGTTCACCATATCCACACGCTCAAGCCAAAAGACCTCCTCCTCCGATTCAATCAGCTTCGGCAACACCGCACCCAAGGCCGGGCTCACCTCTTCGTCCGCGTCCATCGACAGCACCCACTCGCAAGAGCCGACGCCGTATAGCAAGTTTTTGTACGGGTCCGCAATGCCGAGCGCCGGGAGCTGGAAAGCAAAGTCCGCGTTGTCTCTTACGATTTCCCATGTCCCGTCCGTGGAGCATTGGTCGATGACTGCGAGTTCCTTGCAGTGCTTCCTGAGCCCGTTTAGCCGCCGTAGTATCACGGGCCGCTCATTTCGGACGATCATGCAGCCAGTTATAGGATTCACAGCCCCCCCGTCGGTTTCCTACTTGCACCCACCGCGCCGCCTGCCGGATCGCCGCCCACCACCACCGTACGGGCCTGTTCCATCTCTGTTTGGCATCTTCTTCTCTCCAGTGTGGGGACGATTGCCCCCATATCGGGGGCGGGTGGGGATGTAAGTCCTCGAACCTCATAAGACCCGAGGGGCCACCCGCCCCCGGTTGAACTACACCCGCGTATCCGAATTCGACACCACAAAGAGCCCGTAGGGCTCGCTCTTCCAGATGTTTTCAAATCCGTACACGCCATACCAAGCCGCTCCGTGCGCTCGGCCGTAGTCCTGGCCGATGTCAGGCTCGAAGCGGATTTCCATCGGGTTTCCAACCGCCATCGCAACCGCCGGGCCGCCGAACGCATAGGAAGTCGCGTTCGTCCCGCCGCCGGTCACGTTGCAGGTGTTGTCCTCAAAGAACCGGAACCCGAATGCCCGGCCGATTTCCGCACGCTGAAGAATGTCGGACTGGAACGGCCCCGGGGAGTACTTCCCGGCGTCCGCCAACAGCCCGGCCTCTTTCAGGCCCGTGAAGACCTGCGGATGCCCGACGTAGTGATAGAACCCGTCCGAGAAACGCGGGACGTTGTTCTTTGCCAGGAAGTCACGGGCCGCCAAGAGGTGGTAGGTCCCGAGACTCGCACCGGACACACTCGCCGTTCCGCCCGTAGCGGTCCCACAGTAGACGGTCCCGGCGCCGTGAAGCACAAGCCGCGTTCCACCGGCACCGGCCACGCCGCAACCCCAAAGGTCATACTTGGCCTTGATGAGGTCGTTCATGGTCCGGGCGTAGTCATGACCCAAACGCTCCACAACCAACTTTTGAACATCCGCGTCCTGATAGACGTCATCAAAGTACCCGTACCAGATGACCTGGTTTCCGTACTCATCCAACCCGACCGTAAAGGAACCGATTTCGATCGTGTTCTGCGGGATCACTGTTCCCCGACTCAACGCCGTGGTTCCCTTGGTGCTCAGTTCCTTGCCGTATCGGATGACAATGGTTTCCCCGGCCTGCTTCTGCTCGAAGCGATACATCAACTCCAAGTCATTGAAAAACGTCAGGTGGGGCCTTGCAAACTTCAGGACCTCTTGTGTCCACCACTCTTGATGCCACAGGGACCCGTAATGGTCCGTACTGAGGCTCGGCATGGTGGAAAGAGGATAACTGCCATAGTCCGATGCCACTTGCTGTCACTCCCTTACGTCGCGCCTGGCGTACCCGGTGCCCCCGGTGGAGGCGTCGCGCCGCTACCGGACAGCACACCCTTCACCATTCTCCACGCTGCGGCCCCACCACCTTCGGGGGCTTGGACAGCGCCCGGTGGGGGCGGCCCGCCTTGCTGCAAAACAGGAATCACGTTCTGCTTCTGTGGCGGGGGGAATCCCGGCGCCTGTCCGGGGCCGGGGGCCTTCTGAGCGTAACCCGCCGCCGTCAAGGCTTGGTTCTGGGATTCAAAAGCCGCCGAAACGGCTTCCTGTGCTTTGGCCGTCAGCTCTTCCGGCGTTTCCTTGCCGGTGATGTCAACCCCGCCCACAAACTGGGACAGGACCGACGTGCCCGCAACGTGCGCCTCATGAAGAGCCGTGGAAATGGCGTTTTGCCAGCGCGACTGAAACAGGTTGTTTTCGAGTGCCTTGAGCTTGTCCTGTGCGACCTCGGCGGCCTTCTGCGCCTTCTGGAGTTCGGACAGGTCGCGCTCCTCAATTTCCGTCTTGAATTTCTCCAGCTCTGCGATTTTGGCCTCGTATTGAGCTGTCACCTGAGCGGTCCACTTTTCCTTGAGTTCGCCGAGTTGCTTGTTCGCCAGACCCTCAGCCCGTTCTTTGATTTCTTGGTCGATCTGCGCCTGAGTCAAGCCCCCGGCGGGGGCTGGTATCCCAGCGTTCCCGGCTTTGTCTTCACCGGCCATTGTGTACCCCCTCTACGCCGCCCTTTGTAGCTCTTGCGTGCGGCGATTGAAAAACTCCAGGTCTCGGCCAATGAGCATCTGCCCGCCGCCCGTCGCCTGCTCCCATTCCTCCGGGCTGAACCACGTCTTGTCCACCGCCCGAAGCTTGCACCGACACCCGGGCCACAGGGGCGGGATGCCGGAACCGTCAAACACGTTCCCGCCAGCCGCCTGCCACTCCGTGCGCCGCTGTATCTTGCCCACACGATCAAGGGTTATCTGCGACGTGTTCCCGTCTATCACGCCGTCCCAAATCATGTGGGGGTCTTCCCCGAACGCTTGTTGGTCGTGCGTCCACCGCGCTTGGTTCATCGTATCGTTCAGGTGCCAATCCGCGAACATAGCCGCCCGGTGCTGGACGGAAAGCTCCCGGCCCGCAGCGTCAGTCAGGCTCGTAAGTTCCCCGTCCTTCACCAAGTGGCTCATGAGCTGCTTCCTGCCCCACCGCTCCCCAACCGCCCGGCTCATGACTTCCCGGTAGTACTGGGTGCTCTCGGCCGGGATGCTGTTCGCGAACTTGTAGGCTTGCGTCACCGTAGACTTCAGCGCCTCAGTGTCCTGTTTCGCCCAGCGCCAGGGCTGCCCTTTCTTGCCCGCCATGGCCTCCACGAACACTTCCCCGTTCTTGCGGCCTTCTTTGTAGGCAAGCGGGGCGTTGACCTTCACCCAGTCCTTGAAGGATTCTGCAAGAGGCCCGGCGCCCAAATCCTCCACCGTCTGGAGCACCGCCCGCACCATGGCCCTTTGTTGCTTGGAGCCGTTGAACACGTCCTCGGGGCGAATCACGCCCATGCGGGCCATGCCCTCGTTCATGGCGGTGAGTACCCTACGCTCCGCCCGATGGACGGCGGCGGCTAGTTCCCGATGGCTCCGGGCAGCCCGGAGGTCCCAGTGGGCTTCCCGATACGCCAGCGCCGCCTTCGCCTTTGTCAGCCTTTGCTCCCATGTCATCCGGTTTCTTTGCCCTTGGGGTTACGAGAAAACTGAGATGTTTGGACCTCTGAATATCGGCCGCCTTGAGCTCTAGAATCTTGCCGCAGTGTCCACATTCGACCGCCAGAACCCCGCGCCGCCAGTAGCCGACGGCCCGCTTGTCTTCACCGACAATCGCCTTGCACTCCGCGCACCAAAGCTCCACTTGGGTTGTGCTCATATTGACAAGGCCCCCTGTTTCGCCCCCCGCTGTTTCCGTGCGTGCTCAATTCGCTTCCGGGCAATCTCGCAGTACTCAGCGTCTTTCTCGATCAAGATCCAGTCCCGGCCCGTGTTGACGGCTGCGACGCCCGTGGTTCCCGAGCCGCCGAACATATCAAGGCCGACGCCGCCGGTGGGGGTCTTGGTAAGGCGCAGCAGCCATTCCATTAGGGCGATGGGCTTGACGGTTGGATGCGTCGATGTCTCGCCTTCGGGCAGCCCGGCGTTCCGCTCTTTTCTCCCCGCCTTCGGGCAATACAGGAACCTTGCCGTTTCGTCCCCGTCCGCGCTGAAGTTCGGGAAGAAGCGGGCGCAAGAACCTTGATCCGCATGACCGCGTGGCGTCGTTCCCTTGCGGCCGAGGCTGTACGTCGCTGCCGGTACGTCTTTGTCCTCAGAGACACGCACCACGCTCTTCCTCACCCCGCTCTGCTCCCCCAGCATCCTGACGGGGCAGTCCGCGTGACAGGCCCAGTCCTCTACCGTCTCTGTGCCGTCGGGGGCGGCTGTGCTCTTAGACACCCTGCCGCCTACGCCGCGATATATGCCGTGGCCTTCCGTCTCTTCGTGGCCCTTGCCGCTGCCGGGCGCGCTGCTTTGGTTGGCCCGCACCCTCTTCACCCCCCGCCGCACGCACTCAGGATGATGCGAGAGGACTAGGTTCGGTGGCCAGCGGCCGGAGGTACCGTTACAGCGGGGCTGCTTGCTACCAAGCCCCCGCACCCCGAAAGCTATGGAACTATTCTGTCCGCCCTTCGTATAGTTGGCGGCGCTCACCCGGCACCCCTCTATCCACAACCCCGCCACGCCGTGCTTCTCAGCGTTCCCCGCGAAAGTCCCGTCAAGCGGCTTCATGGCAAGGACGATCGGCTCGTATGCGGGCTTCAGCGCCGTGCCCCAGCCGTCCCAGGTGCGGGCAAGGCCGGTCGCGGGGGCGGTTAGGTTATATTCCCAGCCAGACCTTAGTGGCGTAGTGCGGCCGTGTCGCGCAGTGTGGTTTACGGGATTCCTGCCAGCCAGTTCTGCCTTGTTCCCCACCACTTCCCGCTTCGCCCCCTTGCTCTTGTCAATCGCTTTGCCGATATCGTGGCTCTTCGGAAATCCGCTTCCGTACAGCCAGCACAGCACGTCCCGAATTTCCCAGCCAGCGTCTTCAATCGCGCACATCAAGCGGTGGTGGGTCCGTGTTCCGCCGAACGCCAAGAGCATCGCGCCCGGCTTGGCAACCCGGAGGGCTTCTTCCCAAAAGGCACCCCCCGGTACGCCGTGATCCCAGTTCTTCCCCATGAAGGTGAGTCCATACGGCGGGTCCGTCACGATGCTGTCAACGCTCTCCGCCTCCAGCCCGCGCATAACCTCAAGGCAATCGCCCTGTATTACCCGGATGCTACTCACCCACCGCCGCCTTTTCCGCTTCGGCCATCACCCGTTCAATCTCCGCGTTCTCTCTCGGCGTAAGCGACTCCCCGGCGCCGCGTATCATTGCGGTGCGTTCCGCTGCAATTGCAGTCTGATACTCTGCAATCCGATCATCCGTCCAGTCGGGGTGCAACTGCCGCAGTTGGTCCGCTTGGGTCTCAAGTTTCAATTCCCGCTTGGCCCGGAAGCCCTTAAGCCGGGTCAGTTCGTCCACGGGCACAAGATCCGACGGCCAATGAAGGGTCATCTCCGGCCTGTCGAAACTTGACCCCGTATGCGTCCCGAGTACTCGCAGTGAAGCCCACGCGAGTTCCTTTTCCGCCGCCCCGTAGAGCAATTGACGCTCAAGGGTGCTACGGATTGTCATTGCGTACAGGAGCCGGATGGCTCGCCCGCTTGTGAGGTTCCCCAGGCCCTCGAGGTTCATGAGCTCCGGCGCCGGGGTCTCCGAAACCGTCGCCATCCAGTCCACCATGCGGTCCATAAGGGCGATGGCTCCCGGCATATCCTGATTCCATGTCAGGTAAGACACGTCAGCGTCCGAGCCCTGGAGTTCAATGTGCCGATCGGGGCCAAGGACGATCTGACCCCGGACGTTCTTGGTCACCAACGCCGGGGAGCCGTGGTGCTTGACCACGTTTGAGGCGTCTGACGCCCGGCAGTTGAACTCCCCCTGCATATTGATGAGGTCGGCGATTTCGTCCCCACCCCACGGCAACTCAGAATCCTCCGTGTTTCGGAAGAACACGAACGGCAGGAAGCCGTAAGGATTTTTGCCCCCGTCAACCTCCAGGTCCGGCCGGTGTTCATCGTCCACAAATACCCGCCACGTGGCCGCCGTCACCGCCTCCATCTTGACGTGCATCTTGTCGCCGTCCGGGTCAAACCAATCCGACACAACCCGCAATTCCTTGATTGTCTCCGGGTCCATCGGATCCATGATGGCGATTACGTTCTCAGCCCCGTGAAGCCGGTACTTGATGCCGGGGCCGTCTTCCCACTGCGCCCAAACGGGCTGGACTATGCCGGTCCCCGCAACCATGCCCGCCGTTGCCAGCCGGAGCCGGAAGCGGTGAATATCGTTCAATTCGTGTATCGCCTCAAGGGCCTTCCTGGCCTTGGCGGGTTCAATGTCCGCCTTGATGCCCGTCCCGTAGAGCATGGACCGCTTAATCTTCACCGTGCGCTTCATGAGGTTAATCATGAGTTTCGCCCGGCGTGCGTAGTGGTCCTTTGTTTCCCCTGGTTCGGCGGGAACCTGGACCTGGCCGTGATACCATGCCCACCGTGTTTGAATCTCTCGGATGCGCTGGCGCTCCCTCTCGGCCCCCTCAAGCCACAGCGCCCGCAAGGTAGCCTCTCGGGACATTCTAGTGTCCCGGGTGCTATGCCCTGCTAGTGCGCCGATTCCCATTGATCACAACCCCGCTGGTTTCGGCCGAGACAGCACCCGGCCTTGTTTGGAAAACTCGTTGTCAATCAGCCAACAGGCCATCACTTCGTCCATCGTGTGCTGTCCGGGCCGGAAGTTTGCGAACCCACGGATCAACTTGTCTACAATGTCCCCCTCGGGAAGCCGCTACTTGCCGAACTCAAACGCTGGCGCCATAGCCTGGACACCCACGTCCGGGTCCCACTTATCGCGGCCCGTAGTATGCCCCACAACGGTGATAGCCGTAGTGTGTCGGAGGTGTTGCACAAGAGCAGCCTGGAAAGCGTTGTCCTCAATAACAAAAAACTCCGGCCCAAACCGTTCTTGGGTGCTCTTGATACGGTGTACAATCTCAGGAAATTCCCACTGGCCGGATTCGATGGACACAACCCGGCGCTCTTCAGTGAGGGGGTTGAACGCCAGTGTGAAGAGCGCGGTAAGGTCGGCCTCTTTCCCCTTTTGGATTGCGAGGTCCACCCCGACCCCGACTCTCCAGCCGTCTGCCCAGTCCGGCCTCGAGGCGCAAAGGTGGAGCCCGCCCACCACGGCCAGCCGCCGACACTCGGCGAGCCATTCCCGCTGGAAGATTCTGCGGGCGTCGGACGTAACCTGGCACAGGAATTGCCGAGCGTACTCGAATTCACCCAGTACCCGGCGTCGGTCTGCAAGGCGGTTCGGGGGGAAGGCTTCGGGCCAAAGCACCTCACTTGCGGGGTCCCCGACCGAATGCGCCGGAAATCGGAACCCAGTAAAGCCGCCTTCTCTCTCCAGTCGGTGAGCAGCGTCATCCTCGTCCCACGCGGTCAGAATCCAACCGACCCACGAAGAAGACCCCGGCCGGTCCAGCATTCGCCCAATCACGGTGGAGCGAAACCAGTCGAAAGTCTTCTGTCTCATGCCCTCCGTGAAGGTGCTCTTGAAGCTCAGGGGGTCGTCCAACAAGCACCACCTGAGCCGCGCCCCCAGAATGGCGCCCTCTATTCCCGCCGCCTGGACCGTGGGGTCCTTTACGGTGGGGTCGTCCCTTTCGACAATGATTCCCTCTGAGCCCCATTTCTGAATCCTTCCCTTGCGCTTTTCCTCTCGGACCCACGGAAACACCGCCTGGTAGCGGGGGTTGGTCTGAATTGTCTGGGCGATTGCCGCCAGCCGCTCCTGGGACTGCCCGGCCGTCTCTGAGATGATGGCGCCCGTGGTGTTGACGTTGTTCCCGATTTCCCAGAGAGGCCGGGTGATTGCCAGTTGCCAGGACTTGCCGTGCTCCACAGAGGCAAAGATGATCCAGTAGGGCTCGACGTTTACGATTTCGTGCCAACGGTCGTGGAACCATTTGTTTTCCCAGCCGAAGACGTATTCGCCGAGAAAGGCGCTACTCCGGCGCGCCTCCAGGATCTTCGCTATTTCCGTTTCCAGGGCGTTGTCTAGCTTTGCGCCCCGCAAGTTCTCCACGTTCGGAATCAGGGAGGCCAGCAATTCTTCCGAAGGCGGCTGCAAGTTCACCGTTGAGGGTGTGGGCATGGTTCACTTCCCCGGCGTGCTCTACAATGTGCTTTTCCGAATACAACTCCGGTCTCTTGCGCGCCAGATGCCATGCGCTGGCCCTCCAGTCACCCTTAGCGTGCTTTCGGATGTTCTTGCCGTGCCAGATTTCGTCCTCTGCATCCGCACGGGCGATACCGTCTGCAAATTCGGGGTGGTCCTTCTTCCAACGGCTGATTGTAGTTTCGTTGATTCCAACGAGATCCGCCGCTGCCCGCTGTGAGCCCCCGGCTTCCACTATGCCGAAAATCTCAGCCGCTAATTCTGGGGTGTACTTCATGTCCCCCTCCGAACATGAGCGTGTACATGCCCTTCAACGCACTTGCTGTCCACGTCAATGTCCTTAGAGCCAAGGCCGAAGAACTGCGCGCAGTAGTCCACGATGCGCGTCCTTTGGCCGAAGACCTTCACTAGATCGGTGTGTGTGCCGTGTATTCTGGCGACTGCGGCGGGCTGCCCGCACACCGGACAATCGACAATGCGGAAGTCCGGGTGTGAGTCATCGTACCAATGCGTAGTTTGCCCTGAGATGCACAGCGGACAACCGCCCATCGCTCCCCCTGTGCGCAAAGATAGACGGGTCGCTTATGCACCCTCAAGGGGGTGGGTAGCGTTTAAGAACTCACCCTTACTCCTCTCTCCACAGCGCCCAGCCGCGGTGTTGCTGTCTGCTCACGGCGTCACGCTTCGTTGTCCAGCGGTGATACCTGAATTCCCACTTGATCCCATTCTCCTCGAGGAGGGGAATCATGAACCTGATTTCCTGGCGCGTCTTGACGATTCTCGACAGGCGGATCATGGTTCCGTCTCTCTCTGGTATACACGGTCTCCCCCTCATTTCCCCGCCCTCCCATACATCCACTTTGCGATGTCCAACATCGCCGGGGCGTTGTCTGCCCATAGGCCAGAAAACATTCGGGCCAACAGCTTAATGTCTCGTTCTTCCCAATCACACCCGGCTGCATCTTCAAAAATATGAAACATCTCATGCCAGAAGATTTCTAGCGCCGCGATTTCTGACAGGTCGCGGTCAATTTCTATGGCGTTGGTTGCCGCATTGCAGTGTCCTAACACCTTTGAGCCGTCAGGGTCCGCCCCCAGGCGAATCCCGAGTTTCACCCCCACCATCTGCCCCATCACCCGCCACTTGCGCTTCAGCCACGGCCACTTCATTTTACCCCTCCATCGGCACAACCGGGCTGTGGTCCGGCGCCAGCAAATGAAACCGCCGCGTGAAGTTCCCGTTTCCGTCCACTAGAATTTCCGTCAGGCCGAAGTCCACCAACCCGGAGCACTCCCGGCCGCCGTACTTTGAGCCGAGCCCCTGGAGGGCGGGCGTGGTGAACGCTTCCCACACCCCCTGGCCGTCCGCCGCAGAAGCAAGGGCCACCTTGTGAACATGCGACCGAACCACGATCCTTGCCTGCTTTCTCTGTCCGGTCTCCGCCCACAGCATGTTCCACAGCTTCTCTTTCGCGATCGGCGTAAACACGCCGTGCGGAATCGTGGACGAACCGCATTTGTGTTTGAAGTTCATGAGCAGCCCATTTACAGACAGGTCCTCGTTATCGCCGATCTTGGCCCACTCGAGGTCCAGCGTGTCCCGGCATTCGTCAAGGATCATTTCCTCCCAGTCTTCCCCGCCGTTCCCCGCTACGTGATACTTGGTGCCGAAAGTCATGAGCAGCTTCCGCGGGGCGCATAGCCGAATACAGCGGTACGCCATCTTGCGCTGTACTACCCGATCAACCGTACTCTGCCCCGTGCCCCCGTCCTTGTCGGCCTTGCCGTCTATGGCGTCCCCGTTGACAACCAAGACATCAATCGGCTGGAGGCTCTTGATTGTCTCGGCGTAGAAGTTCCAGTAGATGCTTTGAAGGCGGCCGTATTTGGTATCAAGGTCGTATTGCCACTCCGGGGGCGTGAGTCCGACCCTGCTCCCGCAATGAAGGTCGGAAATCACCACTACCCGCTTCGTGGGTCGGTGGGTAACTGCGCCGCTGGCGGACGGACCGTGAAGGTCTTCGATAAGCTCAAACGTATGGCGCGGTATATTGCTTGTGGGTTCGGGCGTTTCCCGGAGTCGATCAAGCTGTACTTCCTCAAGCACATCTTCCGGGATCGGCGGCGCCCCGTCTGCCAATCCGCCACTCAGCCCCAGCGCCACAACCCGCCGCAGGATTGCCCGCGTAGTCCGCCCGGGGGGGAAGATTTCCCCGAACAGGGCGCTTGCCGATTCGGAGCTGTATGGGCCGCTATCCTTGCCCTTGCGCCACAGAAATCGAAGTAGCCGGTTCTCTGGTTCCGTCCATGTCGCGCCTGCCATAGTCTCCCCTTTCCCCCTCCGCAAAACCGAATTGTGATTCGGTTTCCCGTGGTTTCTTGCTCACCACATCAACCCGCGCCCACAGTCTCTCGAGGTGTGCGTACTTCTCTTTCGATAGCCGCCGCCGAAGCACGGCCCGCCGCTCATCTATGGTGCCGTCAAAGTTCCGCGGCATATCCGCCCCCCAAAGCAACCCCATCACCTTTTCACACAGGCGGTCGAGTCTGTCCTGGACCCTGAGGCTGGCTTCCGTCTGGAAATCCTCACCCTCCTCTTCGATCGGGTCAATGTCCGCCATCTCGCTAGCGCGGATACCCGCCTTTTCCCGCTCGGCCAACCGCTTCAAATACCGCCTTCGGGCCTCGGCTGACTTGCACCTCGAGAGCTGGTAGCAGGTCACTGAGCAGTACTTTTTCCCGCTCCGAAGCGGGTACGGCTCCCCACACCTGGCACACGTACCCTGCGCGCCCCCCGTCCGGCGGGTGACGCCCACGCACTTGAGGCTGCAATACTTCTGTCTGCCGTCCTTGGTCCTGAAGGTATCGCCGCACACCGGGCAGACCTTGACCCGCGGCCGCTTTCTCCGAGAAATGCCGTAACACGCCTTTGAGCAAAAGCGCATCTTGAGGCCCGGGCGCCAGGAAATGAACGGCCGACCGCATACCTCGCAAATAAGACTTGGCTTCGGCTTGATTGTGCTCATGTCCGCCTCACAATCACTTCACACCGGGGGTTCTCCCGGTCGATGTCGAAAGTGGGGGGGCGTGGCTTCAGAATCCCCGCCCGATCATCCGCAATAACCCCCGCCTTTACTACGGCGTCCTGAAGCCACTTGTACCCACCCCCACCGCTGAAGTTGTCAATGTCCCGGTGTCGCCTGTCCGGGAAGTGGAGCGTGATTTCCATTTCGGCTGATTCCCAGCGCGGCGCGGGCTGACCTCCAAGGACCTCTTCGATACACCACTGAACGTGGTCCTGATACACGTCCCGTATC
>Ga0180433_10009590_pt1 | contig 11821 bp, 13 predicted proteins | sample SS_ome_8_FD_132980 | JGI IMG/M metagenome (GOLD analysis project Ga0180433, IMG submission 132980) | Hypersaline lake sediment archaeal communities from the Salton Sea, California, USA - SS_1_D_1 metaG | ecosystem: Environmental > Aquatic > Non-marine Saline and Alkaline > Hypersaline >... | reverse complement strand
TACTTGGAAAAAAACTTCGCCGCAAAAACCTGATGAAGAAAAAGGGGAAATAATTCCTCCGAAAGTAGTAAAAAGTGCCGAAGACGTGAAGAAAGCGCCAAAAAAAACCGGACCAGAAGAGGCAGGACTTCAAGAACTCCAGTGGAAAATAGAAGTTGAGGGAATGAAAAAAGAAAAATAAAAAAGTAATTAGTTAAACAATATTTTATTTATGGATTTATTAGGTTCCAAAACAAAAAATTCCAGCGCTAGCCAAAAATTCGTTGAGATTCAGGATATTAAAGGAGACGTAGTTGTCTTAAAGAACAGTGGTTTAAGGGCGGTTTGCATTGCTTCAAGTATTAATTTTGAACTTAAAGGAAGCGATGAACAAGAAGCGCTTATTGGCCGTTACCAAGCATTTCTTAACTCTTTAGATTTTCCTTTGCAAATCTTGATAAGCTCAAGAAAGCTTGAAATTGAACCCTATTTAAACAACTTAGATGATTTAGCAAAAACGCAAACTAACGAACTTTTACATTCTCAAACTATTGAATATATGGATTTTATAAAGAAATTTGTTGGGATTGCTGACGTAATGAATAAATTTTTCTACGTAATTATTCCTTATAACCCCTTGGGAGGAGAAAAAGAAAAATTTTTAGACAAGATAAAATATATAATAAAACCAAAAGAGGCCGCCCAAAAAATGACAGATGAACAATTCAAAGAATATAGAGACCAGTTAATGCAGAGAGTAAATCATGTTATAGGCGGAATAAGAGCCTTTGAAATCAAGGCGACACTTTTAAACACTAAGCAGTTACAAAAATTGTTTTATAAGTTTTATAATCCTGGCCGCAAATAAATAATTAATAAATTTTACAAAAACAATAAAAATAAAATGGATATAAAAGAAACAAAAATTACAACTGGACCTACCAGCTTACAGGATTTAATTGCTCCTTCAGCTGTTCAAATATCGTCAAATAGTGTTCAATTAGGCGAAAAATTTACTCGCACTATTTTTATTGTGAATTACCCCCGTTTTCTTAATGTTAATTGGTTAAGCCCTATTATTAATTTTCCTAAAGCAATGGATATTTCAATGTTTGTTCATCCCACTGACACTGGGGCCCTTTTACGAAAATTAAAAAAGAAGTTAACTGAAGTGGAATCCCAAATTTCTCTGGAGCAAGAAAAAGGAAAGGTTCGCAACCCTATTTTAGAAACCGCCCGAAAAGATATAGAGTCATTAAGAGACAAACTTATCCAGGGAACAGAAAAATTCTTTAAATTTTCTCTTTATATCACAATTTATGGAAGCACTGCAAAAGAACTTGATGACTTAGAAGCAGAAATTACTTCATTATTAGACGCAAGAATGATTAATACAAAGGTAGCATTATTTCAACAAGCAGAAGGATTAAATGCTACATTTCCCTTGGGAGAAGATAAGCTTTTTATAACTAATTCAATGAATTCCGAACCTCTCTCTACTTCTTTTCCTTTTGTTTCTTCAACCTTAACCTCAAATTCCGGTATTCTTTATGGAATTAATCGCCACAATAATAGTTTAGTTTTATTTGATAGATTTTCTTTGGAAAATGCCAATATGGTTATTTTTGGAAAGGCCGGTGGAGGAAAAAGCTATTCAACTAAACTTGAAGTTCTTCGTTCATTAATGCTCGGAACAGATGTTATTATTATTGACCCGGAAAATGAATACGAATATTTAGCAGAAACTGTTGGTGGAGCTTATTTTAAAATATCTCTAACTTCACCGCACCATATTAATCCTTTTGATTTGTCTCTACCCGGACCAGAAGAAAAACCAGAGGATGTTTTAAGAGGAAATGTTATAGAGCTTACCGGACTTTTAAAAATAATTTTAGGCAAACTAACAGCTGAAGAAGAATCTATTTTAGATAAAGCGCTGGTTGAAACCTACGCTTCCCGAGACATTACTCCCCAATCCGATTTTAAAAATATAGCCCCTCCCTTACTCTCCGATTTAAAAACAATACTGGAAGGAATGGAAGGCGGGGATTCAATGGCAAGAAAATTAAGCAAGTACACAGAGGGAAGTTTTTCAGGATTTCTTAATGAGCCAACCAATATTGAAATAACAGATAAAAATCTGGTTGTTTTTAGTATTCGCGATATGGAAGAAGAGCTTAGACCTGTAGCTATGTATGTAATTTTGCATTATATTTGGAATTTAATACGTTCTGAACTTAAAAAAAGAATTTTAATCGTTGACGAGGCCTGGTGGCTAATGAAATACGAAGAAGGGGGCTCCTTTTTACACGGAATCGCAAAACGATGCAGAAAATATTATTTAGGCCTAACTACTATAACTCAAGATATACCTGATTTTATGGAATCAGCTTATGGAAAACCTATTATTACTAATTCCTCAATCCAAATGCTCTTCAAACAGTCGCCAGCTACTATAGATGTAGTCAAAAAAACATTTAATTTAACTGATGAAGAAAAATATTTACTCTTAGAATCAGATGTTGGAGAGGGAATCTTTTTTGCTGGGCTGAAACACGTAGCCATAAAAGTTGTTGCCTCTTATAGCGAAGATCAAATTATTACTTCTAATCCTGAACAGTTGCTTGAAATTGAAAAGGCTAAAAAAGAATTAGCGGAGGAAAAATAATTATAAAGATAATATGGCTAATAATTTAGAAAGGAAACATAAAACTAAGCTTTCTGCAAATGAAAATAAAATTGATAAATCCAAAACAAGTTCTGGAACTCTAAAAGCGCTTTTTAAAAAAATAATTCCATTTATAATCCCTTTTTTAGCCGAAGGACTTTCGGGCGGTATGTTGCCCGGCAATACAGGCTTTGTCTTTTGGTCTTATCTTGAAGAAAAAAAGGCCGGAAAAACTCCTAACTTAGGAGAATACGTTACAGTGGGAACTTTAGCTATAGCGGCTGACGGAGCGGGGGTTATTACAGCTCTAAGTATCTTTTTAATACCCCTTTCTTACGCAATTAGTATTCCCTGTCTTGCTATCTTATTTACATGGCGAATTTTCAAACACGGCTTTAAGGGGCCAAAACCAATTAAAAAATAAATAAAAAGTTTTATCTATTTATATGTATAAAAAAATAATTTCTATAATAATCTGTTTAATTTTCTTTACACCACTGGGAGTTATTGGCCAGGTTGAAGATTTATTTATGATAGATGATTATTTATTTGAAGATACCGAACCTACAAACATAACACTCCAAAGTTTAACGCTTTATTGGTCAGCCGATAGTTATACTCCATTTGGTTATAAAGGAAGGGCTCTTCCCACAAACGGAAGCATGGTTACAGTATACGCTGATTTAAAAATAAGCGGAGATAATCCGGAAAATCTTAAGTATAGCTGGTTCTTAGACGGTTTTTTCCAAGAATCAAAATCAGGTTACAACCAAAACAGTTTTCGCTTTAAAATTCAAAAAATCGCTAACAGTAAACATACTGTTTTACTAAAGGTTTTTAATGAAAGCCGTTCGTTTTTAGTAGAAGAATCTATAGAAATACCCATAACTACTCAAGAATTAGTTGTTTACCAAAAACAAAACCCTAAGCTAAACTTAGCTTATAGTGTTTCGGATAGTAATTTTAAAGTATTAACCGAAGAAGAAAATTCGTTTTTGGTTTTTCCCTATTTCTTTAATATTAATAAAATATCTGACTTGGAATTCACTTGGTCTTTTGCTAATGAAGATGTTAAGGACTCCTCGCTTTCCGCTAATATCTTTGGAATGAAAATAATGAATAAAGAAGTAGGAGGCATTTTAGAAGAAGTGTTAAAAGTAAGCGCAATAAACAAAAAACAGACAAACCAAACAGATAAAGAAACAGTGAAAATAAATATATATTAGAAAATTTCTAATTCACCTAATTAACCTAATTACTCTAATAATAATTGAAATAATATCTAAAAATTTTTAATTTTTAAATAAACCTACTTAAACTTAAAATTTTTAAACACGAATTAGAAAATTAAAAATCTATATGAAAAAATATATTTTAATAATTTTATTTTTGTCCCTAATTTTTATTTCTTTTACTCCTGCGCAAGCAATCACCACAATTGTTAAAGATTATCCTGAATTACCAGCATGTTATAATAATGAAGATTGTAAGCCCGGGGATGAAAACTTTGGCCTCCCGCAGTTTATAAATTATATTTTCCAATTCGCTTTAGGAGCTGTTGGGGTAATCGGGCTAATAGCTTTAATATCAGCCGCATTTGGATATGTAATGTCAGCTGGTAACCCTCAAAAGGCCTCTGACGCCAAAGATAGTATTGTTTCTGCCCTTTTAGGCCTATTGCTTCTTTTAGGAAGTGTTGTGCTTCTTAATTTAATAAATCCTGATTTGCTGAAATTAAAATTAGACGCAAAGCCCATTTCAGTTAACATTCCTCCTGCTGATCCTTCTGAAGATAAGTGTCGCTTTGAAAGGGTTTCGTGGGATAAAAAAATTATAAATGCTGGAGAAAGTGCGACTTTAACATTTAAATATAGCTCAGAATGTTCTGGAAAAAAGGTCAATCGTGACAATCTTGACCATAAAGGACTATATCTTTTACAGGTCGGCGGGGCAGAAGATTGGTTTAGAAATCATCGTTGTACAGAACCTTGGAGCATAGACCAAGACAACTTGACGTACAGTACAATGTGCGCTTTTAAGAAAGTGGATATTGAGAATGTCGAAAAAGGAAAACCAGAAACTTTTATTTTAGAAGGATATATAAAATTAGATGATGTTGAACAAAAATTAGATCAACCTCTTTATATAATAGTACGAGACCTTTATGAAGATGGCGATTGTTGTAAATAAAATTAAAATACTACAAAAATACAAAAACTTATAAATATATAAAATTTTTATTTTTATATTTATATTAATTTGTAATTTGTAGATACTCGTGAACACAAACCTCAAAAAAATTCTAATAATATTAATCGTTATACTAATAGTGGCATTAGTAATCATTTTAGTTTATAACAACTTTATAAAAGAGCCATCTGATGGAGAAGGAGGTCCAGGCGGAGGTCAATTTCCTGAAGGAGAAGAAGGTAACGGTCAGCAACCCATAGGAGAAAACGGAGAAAATGGAACTGCTATTCCTAATCCCGCTGTAAAAATTAAAGCCATTAGCACTGAAAAAGTGTTAGCCCCAGCTTTATCCTCTGACAGCGCAAAAGTTATTTATTATAGTCAATATAATGGCAATCTTTGGCAGTCAGGTTTTGATGGTTCTTCATTGACAAGAGTATCTTCTACAAATCTTAATAATTTAATAGACATTATATGGTCGCCAGATAAAACCAAAGTTATAAGTATTTACCAAGACGAAGAAAATAACATTTCAAAACAAATTTATAACTTCAGCAACGGCCAACTTTCCGGATTAAGTTCTTATATTCAAGAAGTTACCTGGTCTCCAAATAGCGAAAAAATTGTTTATCATTATAAAAACACTACATCAGGAGAAAATAATATCAGCACTGCCAACGCTGACGGTTCTAATTGGAATAATATTTTTCAGCTTAGAATGAGCGATGTTCTTTTGGACTGGATTGGTTCAGAAATATCTTTTTATGAGAAACCCTCCGGCTTAACTCAAAGTTCTCTATTTCTACTTAATCCTCTAAATGGAAGTTTGAATAAAGTTATTTCTGATACAGAAGGATTTTCAATAAAATGGTCCCCTCAAGCAGATAAAGTTTTATATTCTAAAACTAGCGCCAGTGGAAAAAACATCGGCTTATATGTAGCATTAAAAAACGGCGCAGGAGAAACAAGTTTAAACATTTCGGGCCTTATAGAAAAGTGTGTTTGGTCTAAAGATAATAGAACTCTATTCTGCGCTATTCCAAAAAATATTGATGAGGCCCAAACATTACCGGATGATTTTTATAAAGGAACTTTTATTAGCGATGACGAATTTTGGAAAATAAACTTAGAAACTGGAGAAAAAACAGTATTACTTGAACCCTGGGAAAAGGGTAACGAGATTTATGACGCTGTAGATTTATTTCTTTCACCTTTAGAAGATTATCTCTTCTTTGTTAATAAAATAAACGGACTATTATACAGTATAGAATTGTAATCACAAATAAACACCGTGAATTAATAAAAAATTTAATAAAAGGATTTAATAAAAAAACTCTCTCAAGCAAGTAAGAGAGTTTTTTAAATAAACAAGTAAGTAAGAGAGTTCTTTAAACAAATTTTAAATAAATAAAATAAATAAAAAAAACATAAATCAATACTAAATAATACGGTCATGACCGTATTATTTAGTATTGATCAGCTTCAAAATATCAACTTCAAAATAATCCAGAATATCATTAATAAGTCATTTTTCTCCCGACCGCAGTCGAGGATCCCGACCGAAGTCGGGACAATACTACCATTAATCCTACAACGATCCAAAAAATAACTGCTAAATCATTCTTCTCCCGACCGCAGTCGAGGATCCCGACCGAAGTCGGGACAATACCATTAATAAGGCTACTATAGTCCAGAAAATAACTGCTAAGTCGTTTTTCCAGTACGTCGTATCCACCAACCCGTGAATAAGAATATAGAACATGATGGACACCAAAATAACAGTGAACAGTGAACAATGAGCAGTTAATAGCTTAAAACCAATCTTAAAAAAATAAATAAGCAGCCAAATAAAACCTATAAAACCAACCAGGCCAGTTTGTAGGAGAAATGCTAAAAAAATATTATGAGGTTGGGGGACTCCCCATTCAGGATAGGGAGGAAAATAAGTTTCAAATGTCCCAGGCCCAATTCCTAAAAATGGATTAATTTTATAAATACTAATTGCTTTTTCCCAAATAATTAGACGAGCTCCTAAAGATGAACTCCTATACTGCACAGAAAAACAACCTATAATTACCAATAAAATTACAGAAAAAATAAAAATAGCCCAAAATTTCTTACGACTTTGGACAGGTTTTTTAAAAAAATAAACGATTAAACCAAAAGCAAGAGCAATAATAACCCCCACCCAAGCACCAAAGGATTTGGTAAAAAATAAATTCGTAATTAGTAATACGTAACTCGTAATAAGTAAAATCCTTATTAATTGTTTCTTTGTTGTAAACCACAGCCCACAACCTAAAATCAACATCGGAGCAAGATACATCGCTAAATAGTTTGGAGAATCATAGAAGGCCTGCAAACGATTTACTGGGTCAAATTTTCCTTGAATTAAATAAATAAAAGAAATTATTGAAACAATAGTTCCAGATAAAAATAAGCTATAAAAAACACCTTTAATTTGTTTAATATTTTTAATAGTAGCAATTAAAATTACAAAAAATAATAGAGGGTCAATAAACCATGCCTTCCAAATACCAGCGCTGGTTCTTAAATCAGAAGAAAAAATTGTTGCCAAGCTAACTCCTATAATGATTAAAAATATCGCAATGAACAATGAACAATGAGCAATGAACATTTTTTTAAATTCCTTAAACCTGAATCTTTTAACCAGCCAAAAAATAAACAAAATATATATTAATACTTCCAATACGGTAGTCGGAATACCAAATATTTCAAACCTTACTAAATATAATGGTAAGCAAAAAATTACTAAATATATTCCCCAGATTAATTTTTTTTTCATAATTTTTATCTTCTACTAACTAATGCTAATAACTCATCTTTTCTTATCCCCTTGATTAGGCAAAGAGTTCCTACATAAATTATTATACCTCCCCCAATGAGTAAAAATAAATTCCATGCTTGAAAATAATAAATAAATATTCCCATAATCAAACCGGCAAAAAGAGATTTAAATATTACACCAAACAGTGGAAAATAAGAAATTGTTTTCCATATTAAAATAAACATTAAAAGGGTTACAAGAAATTCTGTAAATACAGTAGTTATTGCCGCTCCTAGATAAGAATATTTAGGAATAAATATTAAATTAGTTATTATATTAAATAACATTCCGCTAAAATATATCCATGCTCCAGTTTTTTGTTTATTTAAAGCAATAATACTATTTCCAAAAAGAGTGCCTAAAAATATTAAACCAATAGCAAAACTTAAAATTTGTAAAATAAAAACTGATTCATTAAAATTTTCACCTCCAATAAGACGAACAATTGGTGATGACAAGAAAAATATTCCAATTACCGCAGGAATAGCAAAAATAATTATAATGTCTAATGATTTCTGAAAAATTTTTTTAAATTTATCTCGGTGAGAAAAAGCAAATTCGGAAAGTAGAGGCATTATTAATCCAACAAACATTGAAGGGATAAATATAATTCCCTCAAGGACCTTATACGCTATATTATATATTCCTACATCAACAATAGGATTAGATGAAGAACGATTTATAAAATTTAATGATAAAAATACGCTATCAATTTTAAAATAAATTAACGTGAGGACAATAGATACGGCAATCGGTAGAGTAGTTTTAATAATTTTTTTCCAATATTCTTTATCAAAAGATAAACTTATAGGAATATGTTGACGAGCAAAAATAAAGTTTAATAAGAAAATTAAACCTGAACTAATAACTAATGCTACTAAAATAAAGAAAAACCCAAAATCCGCAAAAATAAAATAGGCTACTAGGGCTAATTGAAATATTCTACCAATAACTTCAGCTAAGGCCGCTTTATCTGTTCTAAGATATTTCTGGAAAATACCCATTAATACCTGAGAAGATGACAAAAATAAAAATGAAAAAGAACCAATAATAACACCTATCTTGACTTTTGAAGGATAGGGAAATAGCCAAATCAACAATACAGCAATTACTAAAGAAATTAAAAGAACAACTATTCTTAAACTAAAAATATTGCTGGCTATTTTTTTCTCATCAGCTTCTGGACGAGATATCTCTCGAGTCATCAAAGAATAAAGTCCTAAGTCAGCTAAGATATTAAAAATAGACAAAAAAGCTAAAACCAATGAATAACTTCCAAAATCTTCTTTTCCAAGATAGCGAGCGATAAGTCCTAAACTAACCAAAGAAAGGGCTACGCCAATTACGCGAGCCCCAATTGATATTATAGTGTTATAAGCTATTTTTTTAGCCAACATCATTATCTTTAAGATATTAAACCAAATATCTAAAAAATCAAATATGAGGTTTTATCATCAACCTTCTATTGGCTCCCTCACCAACACTTTCAGTTACTATCTCTAAGTTTTTAGCAAGTTCAAGATGAATAATTCTACGCTCATACGAAGACATTGGTTGAAGCATAACCGATTTCTGAGTTTTAATAACTTGTTCAGCAATTTCAATAGCAAGCTCCTTTAAAAAATCTTCTCTTTTTATTCTATAATTATTAATATCTACTAACACGGGGGGTAGCTCAGGATCTTTCTTTAAAATTAATAATCTTAAAATTTTCTGAAAATCATTTAAATTAGAGCCACTCTGCCCAATCAATCGAGAGGGATCATCTACTTGAATAGTAACTAAAAATCCATCCGAATTTTCCTGTTTTTTGATTTCCACAGTTGCTTCATCAAACATCATTTTTTTTAGTAACTCTTCAGTTATCTTTTTAATTATTTTTTCTTTTTTCTTTTTCATAACTATAATATTAATAATAAGTTTAAATTTAAGATTTTTTCATTACTAATAAATACTCCCCGATACCGAACAAAGTACTAACTGTCCAATACAAAGGAAGTCCGGCTGGAAACTTTAAAGATATAAAAACAGTAATCAGAGGCATAAAATATATCATCTGTCTACTCATTGTTTTCTGAATTCCTGCTTGTTTGCCCGCACCAGTAGCAGTATCTTTAAACATTATTTTACTTTGAATAAATTGAAATATACCAGCTAAAACAGCTAAGAAAACGCTCGGAATAGATAAATCTACTAATCCTAAAAAGGAAACATTTAATGCCCCGGGGTTATTTATAAAAGAATAAAGCAAATTTAAGCGTTCAGGATTTATAGCATCAATAAAAACTCTATAAAGCGCAATAAGAATAGGCAATTGAACGAGTAAAGGCAGGCACCCTGATGCAGGATTAATTTTGTTTTCTTTATAAAAGGCCATCAAATGTTTGGCTTGTTCTTCTTTATCCTTATATTTCTTTTGAATTTCCTTAATCTTTGGCTGAATTTCTTCCATCTTTTTTCTGGATTTTATTCCTTTCTTAGATAAAGGGAAAAGTACCACTCTTATCAAGAGGGTAATTAAAATAATAGCTAAGCCAAAATCATGGCCCGGAATAATATTATAAAAAAAGACCAATATATTAAATAATGGACGATATAAAACTTGATTAAAAATTTCACCTATCATAATGGGTCATAGCCTCCCTTACTAAAAGGATGACAACGAATTAACCTTTTTACTCCTTTATAAATTCCTTTTAAAAAACCATTTTTCTTAATCGCCTGACAAGTATAATCCGAACAAGTTGGATAAAAACGACAACCAGAAGATGGAAAAAAATAGCGCAAAACTGGAGAAATAATTTTTTTATATATTTTAATTAGAATTAAAATTATATACTTCATAGTTTCTATCAGAATTTTTAAATTAAATATTTTATTTGGTAAATCATAAACTAATAAAATAAAATTTTTTATTTTATTAGTTCCGCTTTTCTAAATAATTCTTCTAAATTTTCTTTAATCTCCCTATAATCCTTGCCAATGACTTCCGTCTTAGCCCCTACCACAATATCAAATCCTGGTTTAATATTATCCATAATTGTTCGTATAATTTCACTAATTCTTCTCCTTATTTTATTGCGTACCGTTGCTTTTTTAGATATTTTTTTCCCTATCACAAAACCAAACCTATTATCACTTAACTTATTTTCTTTAAATAATAAAAAAAATAAGCTGCCACCAATATATTTTCCTTTTTGAAAAACCAAATCAAATTCTTTATTTTTCTTTAACCGATATTGCTTAGCTAACATAAAATTCTATAGATTAGAAAATATAACTTTTAAAGATGCTTTTCGGATTTGCAAAAAACTAAACAGTAAGTTTTTTACGCTGTTTTTTTCTTCTTCTAGATAATACTTTTTTCCCTCCTTTAGTTTTCATGCGAACTAAAAATCCGTGCGTTTTTTTTCGTTTTCTTTTTTTCGGATTGTAAGTTAATCCCTGTTTCATATTATTAATCCGCAATCTTACAGATTTATGCAGATTAAACACTGACTTTAGCTAATTTTTTTGCGTAGGTCCGCGCAATATTCTACGTGTTTCTGTAAATGCGTTGATTTTTAACTATTTTTAGAGTAACATTAAATAAAAGGTATGGTCAATCTATAAACCAATTTGAAAAATACTTCTATCCCCAAAGAATCCACATATTATCAACAAAAATAACCTATTGACTTATTAAACTAAGAGGATTACTTTTAGATTAGCAACAATTAATATTTTAATAATTTCCAAATATACAAATTCTATTTTAACTTATATTTGTATATTCGTAAATACTTTATGACTAATCAGGAACTCTGGCAAGCTGCCTTAGGTGAAATAGAACTTTCTATTTCTAAGGCAAATTATATAACTTGGTTCAAAAATACAGACATCGTCTCTAAAAAAGACGGAAAAATTATTATCGGTGTTCCTAACGCTTTCACAAAAGAATGGTTAGAAAATAAATATAATAAATTTGTTCTAAAAGCATTCAGAAATATATCTAAAGATATAAAAGAAATAACATACGTAATAAGTTATAATAAAAATAAAGAAGAAACAAACGACAAAAAAAATAAAAAAAATAAAAAAGAAAAACCAGAAGTTCAAATATTAGAAGAGCAGCTTAATTTTAATAATTTTAAAAT
>Ga0180433_10009589_pt1 | contig 11822 bp, 26 predicted proteins | sample SS_ome_8_FD_132980 | JGI IMG/M metagenome (GOLD analysis project Ga0180433, IMG submission 132980) | Hypersaline lake sediment archaeal communities from the Salton Sea, California, USA - SS_1_D_1 metaG | ecosystem: Environmental > Aquatic > Non-marine Saline and Alkaline > Hypersaline >... | reverse complement strand
TGCTTCAGACAGTTCTGTTTTATTTTTAACCGCTTCTTCTACTGTTTCTTTGATTGTTTTTGCAGTTTTGCTTTTATAGATAATTTTATTATTCCATCTGTTTTTTATTTCATTCATTCTTCATCACCTTATGTATTTCTTTTATCTATACAATAGATATACATACTACTATATAAACCTTTTGGTTTTTATTTATAAAGGCTTAAATTAGAAAAAAATTTAAATAAAGGATATTTATTGTTTCTTTATGAACATTATGGGGGAGTTTGGGAGTATGTTATTTTAAAATTTAAGATGTTTTTTTGTTTTTTTGATTTTGTATCCGCCATAATCTCCAAATATGTCAGCCAACCATGAGGGATTTTTATTCACTTTTTCAAGAGAGGGAACTCCTATTTCAGCATAGCTTCTCCATTTTTTTCCCTTTTTTTTTTTGGCTGATACTACCGCAACACCCCCCCATGCTTCTCTAGTAGAATTATCTTTATCCTTGACATCCCAAACTTCAATTTTAACATCTGTTCCTTTAATATTTGATTGGGGTTTAAAGAGAAGAAAGGATAGTTTATTATTCTTATCTTTTAAAATTTCTTTTAACCATATTCTTTTTCTAATTTTTTCTTTGATTTCTTTCTTTATCATCTTTTAGTGTGTATGGTCTATATTTATATAAACCTTTTGGTTTTTATTTATAAAGGCTTAAATTAGAAAAAAATTTAAATAAAGGATATTTATTGTTTCTTTATGAAAAATGTATCTATTGGACAAGCTGATGGCAGTAAGGTTATAGGTCAAGGAAGTAATGTTTGGAATATTTCTGATGGTTTTATGAAAATCAAGGTTTTAAGGCTTCTTATTGAGTTAGATCTACATGAATCTATTGCTTTATTTGGAAGGAAAGATATGGAAGAGCAGATTCCACAAGAGGTAATTGCTGAAAAGAGGGTTGAGGCATTGAATAGGATGTTATTCACACTTAAACAGTTGATGGGAAATTGTAAATTTACCATAGAAAAAAAGGATAAATGGGTTGTTAATGATTTGATGGAGAGGATAAATTTTGTTGAAAAAGTTATTGCTGGTGTTTCTAGAGTAATAGTTAATGAAGTCACTAAAGAAGAATATTTGAGTATTAATGAGGCTCATTTTAGGGTTTGTTTTGATGCTTTAAAGAATATCAAAGATGATCTGAATGTTCCAATCAACAAAGCAGGATTGATATTTAGGAGAACTGATGATGTTGATCTAGATTCTTTGATGAGAGATATAATGGAAGGCAATTAAGATGGCTATTATTTGGAGATGGAGTTTTGATAAATTAGTGAAAACCATAGTTGCGACTTTGCTTAATAAATATGATTTTTTCTGTGTAGTGGAAGGTAATGTTGGAATAGGAAAATCTAGTCTTGCTGTAACATTAGCCCTTAAAATTAAGAGGGAATTTAGGAGATTAAAAAAATTAGATTATAAAACTATAAAATATTATTATAAAACTTTGCAATTTAAAGAAAAAGGAATCTCCGAAGAAGAATTTGTCCAATATCTGATAGAATTAAATAAGATTAAAGCATATAATTTTACATATAATAAAGGCCTGATATACAATAAGGAAGGGTTACAGAATTTTTTAAATGGATGGAGGGGAATTGCTATATGTGATGAGATGATTAATGTTGCTTTTAATAGGGATTTTTTTTCTGAAGAACAAAAAAATATTATCAAATTGTTAAATATGATGAGGGATCATAACAATCTGACTTTGGCCTGTGTCCCAAGCTTTAATGTTTTGGATAACCAAATCAAAAATTTATGTAAAATGAGGTTAAGTGTTGTTAGGAGAGGGATTGCCCTGATTCAAACGCAGAATAAGACAATGTATTCTAAGGATAAATGGGATACTGCTTATAATGAGAAAATTGAAAGGGAATGGCTTATGAAAAAGACTAAGAAGCCCCAATATGCCAGATTAACGACATTTAGGGGACTTGTTAAGTTTCCAAAGCTTTCTCCATCTATTGAAGCAAAATATCAAAAAGTGAAAGATGCTAAAAGAAATAAGATTGCTACTGAAGAGATGGGAATTAAATTTGAGGAAGAAGAAACTGTTGAAGAAAAGCTATATAAAAGACTTATAGATGGCGGAATCAAGAATATGCAGATTATTGAAGGGGTTGCGATAGCAAATGATATAACATCTGAACAGTTGAAAGGGAGATTGCGGAGAATGTTAGAAAAAGAGGGCAAAAATACTGCTTTAACTTCATATTTTTGGGGAAAAAAGGCTAAAGAGGATGTTGAAATTAAGGGTTTAGATTGGAAATAGTATTACTTAGTATTACTCATATTTAAGGTTTTCGCTTTTGGAGAGGCAGGGCATTTTCATAGATAAGGAATTGGTTTAAAATTTTCCGAAACTTTTATATAGCTTTTGTCGGTAATAAGCATTACCGACTAAATTAGAGAGGGATTGGGATTGGCTAAAAAAAGATATGGATTTGAAATCATTAAAGATCCTGAAGATGCCTCTCTATTCATTGAGTTTCTAGAGAAAGCTAAGGAGTTAAGCCAATCTACAATAGGCTCTTATATGAAGTGGTATAAGTTCTTAGATTCTTCAAAGATTAATCAGGAGTATATTAATAGCTTTATAAGGAAATATGGCAATAATTCTGTTATTAATGCTATGTTAAAGAATTATTTGGAATTTAGGGAGATAGAAGGGATTAAGTTGCCTAAATCTAAAGGGAGGGAGGCTGTAAGGCTTATTAAGGATATTCCAGTAGAAAGAATCAAGCATTTGACTAAGAAAACATATAATCAATCTCAAATAAAGGGTTTGATTTGGGATATAGCATATCAAGGGGCTTTGAGGAGAGTGGAAGTTACAAAAATAAGGTTATGTGACTTTGAATGGGAAGCTTGGCTTAATAATCCTGAAGATCTATGTTATCTATTGATACATGGCAAAAATAAAAAAGAAAGGATGGTTTATATCAATCCAGAAACAATGATGCAGATTCTTAGGCTTATTAGCAGAGGAGATGATAGTGAAGAAATAACAACTGATATGATTAGTAAATCTCAACAGTATTTATTTGCACATCCTAAGAATCCAAACAAACCAATATCTGAAAAGATGGTATATGATACTATTAAAAAGTTTTCTGAAAAAGACATTAGGCCACATGAATTAAGACACCAGAGAGCAAAAGAACTTGAAAGCAGAGGAATGTCTTTAATCAATATAAGCAAATTTCTAGGGCATAGTTCTACAACTATAACAGAGATATATTTACATAAGGATCAGAAGATAAGATTGGAAGAAAATAAGAATTTGTTTAAAAATTGAAACATTAAAATGAAAAAACGAAGTTTTATAAACGAAAAATATATATACAAATAATCTTAATATTAATATAAAATATAAAAATGGCAAAACCAATTCGTAAAACCCCTACATTAAAAGAAAAAGAGTCTAATAGATTTATCTCTAATATGTTAAAAACAGAGAAAAGAAAGATTAATTCTATAGAAAAAGAATTGGTTAGATTAGTTTGTAAGACTTCTTAAATTAATTATTAGATCAATAAAAATGAATAAATTTTTATATTAAGCCATCAATTTTATATATAAAATGGGGGAAAATAAATTTCAGTTGTTTATTAAAGAGGAGAAAAGCTAAGCAGTGCCGAGACAATTATTGAGCACAATATTATTAGTTTCTCCCTTTAGGGATTGCCGAAGGCAAAGTAAAAAGCCAACGGACTATTTTTTAAAATCGAGTATATCATATAATCTCTGAAGCGTCATTTTTCTTCCTAAGTGATTGATATATAACTTGCCTTTCTTTTCGAAGATTGTGATATATCTTCCATATCCAGACAAATGAATATTTATCTCTTCATCTTTTTTGATTTCAATATCTGTTTTCTTCATTTGTATTCCTCCGTTGGATTTTAATTGAAACTAATATCATTAGGTAACCCAACTTGTTGAGTTTGAAAATGGCTACCAAGATATGATATATAATCCTTCATAGTAAGTAACATCAGTTACCTCCCTTCTAAATACTTCTTTAGTATGGGTGTTTTGGATTTCAATAAAAAGGATATTCAAATCTCCACCCAAATAGTCTTGTAGAACTTCTCTACGAACATCTTGAGCATCTTCTTTTTTAGCCATATCAAATAATCTAATTGTGTTTCTCTTTAATCCAAGATATTCTTTTCTCCAATTTTCCATATTTGATTTGAATTGAATTGTTTTAGCCATTTTCAAATTTTACCTAATGATGTTATGTTCCTTTTCGTTTACGAAAAGTTAAATGCGAAGCATTTAAAGTAGCCAAAACCTCTGGAATATAATAATATCCTTGTTTATCTTTTTTGTAAAATCTTTTCTTTCTATCCCTTATTACTATATTAGTTATCAAATCCCAAGTATGTCCAAGATGATTCCTAACTATGATTGAAGGTGGATATTTTCCATGTCCACAGCAACTTGCAACAATCTTTAATCTACCTTTTGTATTCAGATTTGATAACGTTCCTACGAACTCACAAATCTTCTGCATACAAAAATCAACTTTTCTACATCCATTTGGTTTGCATCTGTTACACATTTTGGTTTTGGCTATTGAACATAACCTTTATTATGCGTTCCGTAAGGATAAAATCCCCCGAAACGTCTTATCTCCCTCGTATCTTTTTGTTAATTTGAGCAAGTTGTTTTTGTAATCTATTTTCTTCGGCTTTAGTCTTTGCTCTCATAATATCTCCAACTATTTTCTGCCTCATTGTTTTCAACTTATCTCCACTATCAACAATTCTTAACTTTATTTGCTTTGCCATTTTGTCGACCTCCTGTTTTATTTATTTGTTCTCCATCGATGGTAGGAGTATAAAGTGGAATAAAAATTCCGACAATAATCACAATAGCAAAAGCTAAAACAGATATTAAACCTATTATTTTATCTGCGGTGATTATATGATAAATAAAACTTCCAATACTAAACAATCCTATTATACTCATTGTGATTATAACAAATTTATTTTTCATTTTTATATACCCATATTCCTAACCAATACCCAATAACAATCCCAATTAAAATACCAATTATTGGAAGTATTATTTTTCCAGCCATTGAACATTGTATGTATGCCATATTTATTTAGTTTCGGGGGATTTTAAGTTTTTCGCTTCTTGCGAAAAATTACGCATAATTCTTATTAGGCGATAGTATGACGCAGGGGCAATTACAAACCAAAAACTACTCCTGAATCAATAGATGCTTTTAATGAATCAACAATAGTATCTATATCTGCTTCAAATTCTTTATCATCTACTGGATTTATCCAATCATCACCAATAAAATCTACTGTCTTTGATTCACCAGTTTTTGTGTCTTTTATTATTATTTCAAATCGTTTATCCATCTTAATTGCCTCCGAGTAATATTTTGCCTAATAACATTATAATCTTTTCCGTTAGGAAAATTGCTCGTTAAGAGCAAAGTCGGGGTGAAAATCTTGCGACATCACCACTCGCTACCCATCACGATTGATACATTTTTTGCCTGACGTGACCCAGTAAGTCTAAGAGGCTATTACCAAGTTGTATCTACACGCTTCCGTGCCAACGCCTTGTCCGTGTGTTTCGCATTTTCACTCCGATTGATTATAATACTTTCTATACCCATTTGGCTGAATTATAAGGTTTCAGCCTTTCTGTCCTTTGAATCTGAACTCTGTCCTGTATGTTTTTTGTTGTCATTGTTAGGTTATTGCTTGAATGAGCCATAATCTTTATAAGCCATCCTTCTTTCAAAGTCTTTTCTAATCTCTGCTGATTTGATCCTTTGTCTTTCTAGTTCCCTTTCGTGATGGAGTTTATCAAATGTGTTTTTATCTTTCATCTCTTTTATTTTGTATTCATGCTCTAATTTCCTGTTTTCTCTTTCCATCAAGAGCAGTTCTTTTTTAAGATCAAATATTTCTTTATTCATAAAACTTGCCTTTCTTTCTTCATATATTTGCCTATCTGAACCCAACAAGAATGGCATTTGTTATGGTGTGGGCTGTTTTTAGATAGTTTTTTTCCGCAAATAACACAATCTTCAACAACTTTTCTATCCTTATTTGTTCTTTTTAATATCTTCCTGTTGAATTTTTTTTTAGATTTCTTCCCCATTTTGAATTATTTTGCACTTTCCAAGCCTTAAATCTGGTTTATTCAATGTATCTACTATCACTTCATAACAATTTATACTTAAATCATCATTTAAAACTTGTCTGATTGCTATGATTTCTCCTTTCACTTTAATAGGGTTTTAAATGATTCATTCAATTCAGCCAGATTTTTGTTCAAAGCTGAAATTTCTTGCAGAAGATTAAGCCTAAATACTCCGTTGTTTTGCAGTTCTGCAATTAATTGGGTTACTGCGAGTTGCTGTTTTTCTTCTTCTGTAATTTCTTTTTTGGGTAATTCTTCCTTTGGTAATGGTTCTTCTTTAGGTTTAGTTTCTTCTTTCGGTGTTTCTTTGTGTTCTGTTATAGGTTCTTCTGTCTTTTTTAGCTTGTTTATTACTTCTTTTAGTTTGTCTGACATTTGTTTTTCCTCCTTTGATTTTATCATAAAGATAAAGCATCTCATATACTTTATCCATATCTTGAATCTCAAGCAATAATTTTTTGTGGAATTGTGGCCTATTTAATGTTTGCTGTTTTATCCATTCAACAGTTTCTTCATCATATTTCTTGTTTTTAAATTTCCATTTAGTTATCCATTGTTTTCTTATAGCCCTTAATAAGATAAAAAGGAAACCTATAATCAATGCAAAAATAAAGGTTACTTGGAATAATGGTGTAAAAAAGTTTTTTATCCAGTTCATCTTGCGGGTATCAGACTATCTGTTTTTTCTGCAACTTCAATGGCATAGGTTAATTTTTCAACTAATCCTCCTATCTTTGTCACAATATCACTCCATTGGTAAAATATTATAACCATTGCTATCGTAATTATAAGGAAAAAAGCCAAATAACCTATTATAAGGCCATATTTTTCCCAAAAGGACTTATTCATCAGCCTTTGCTCTAAAAGTTTCTCTGTGGCCAATCTTTGCAATCTCATGTCCTCTTGGACAAACTTAATCTTCATCTCACTTGTTTTTGTATCAATATCAACTGGCGTGAAATTAATCCATTCCCCATCCTGCCTGATCCAATACCAAAATTCATGGGGTGCAGTCTGGAATTTCCCAACTGGAAGCCATTTAATCACTTTAAAGCCCATACTCAATCCTTGCGGTGCAACTCTCCAAAGCTTATCTCCTGCCATGCCAAACAACACTTCCCTAGCCCTGAAGATAGCAATCCTTGTTGGAACATTGCCCACAAGTCTAAACACGTGAATCTTGATATTATAGGATTTTCTTAATGCTAAGAAATATATCAAAACTCCAAATAAAATTATGATTAAAAGAGAGATTCCGATAACTAAGGCTATATTTCCAACTGTCCCTAAACCTCCCATCTTAAAATTAGCAAAGGGATTTAGATCTGACGGATTTACCATTATCCTCCCTCCATTTTTTCAAACATATTGATAAAAGTATAGTTTATGGGTATTTCTTGGCATTCTTCTAGTTCTTCTGCTATTTCTCTGCATTGATACATTGCCTGATTGAATTGATTTCCCATATATATCCCAGCCCCCCCTATAATTAAAAACCCTATGAATAATACAATGGCAATTATCTTGGCAGTCTGGTAATTCCTTTTTAATCTTTTATGCTCTTCCCTATATGCTGTGATCTGATGTTCATCTAAAGTCATAATACAAACCTCATTATCAGATTAAGCAGTCCATAAACTCCAAGAAAGATTAGTATTATGAGGAGTATTTTTTCAAGAAAAGTATCAAATATCCAACATTCAAACATTACATCAGAATATAATCCAGCCAATCTATCTCCTAATCTTTTTTTAACCATTTATATAATCAAAAATCTTGCTTTATTTAAATTTTTTTATTTTTTCTTTAGTAATCTTATGTATGCTTTTAAGTATTTCAAGATCTAACTTGGTTTTGGGTTCATAATACTTTAATTTCCTTGCGATAAGGCTAAGACTTATATGAATCATATCCCCTGTATTGTTCTGCCTTAATGTTTTCCAGTCATGTATAGTTGAATGGGGTATGCCTAGTTCTCTTGCTAATTGTCTTTCTGATTTATTTTTTAATAATTTTAATACTATTTTTTGCTTTTCTTCTGGTTTTAATCTGGATAATCTCTCAATCTTCAAGGCATTTTTATAAAGTTTTTTATAAAAATATTTTTCATTGTGTTTTTTCCTATCAAATACGCAGTAGTCGGTATGCTCTGTATCTCCAAAGGTTTTTTCTTTCTTTTTCATATATGTTCATTTATTCCCATTATCTCATCTACTATATTATTATTCCAACTTATAAATCTATAACTCCAACTTTTTTGTTGTTTATCCAAACATTCTCTTGTTTCTTTTATTTGTTCTAGGTATATTTCGTAATTTCCATTTTTCATATAAAGGGTGGCTATATTTAATTTCATAGAACAGTTTTGGATATAACATAAATGATAAACCCCACACTTTAGTGTGATTTATTTTGTTTCAGTCATCTTCCTTTTCTCCTTAATCTTCTGTCTAGTTGTATATACCAGCTAGGCTCATCTGCTATTATCTTCAGCTTTCTTAATATGTATCCTATCAAGCCCATCTTTTTTAAATAATGTTTATAGCTTGATAAAGCATGGTTGATTTTGTGACAAATATTTAAGTCATGCCGTGTGTTTTTCAAACTTTATCAAGATTCTATCTAATCATCTAAAAGTTCTGCTGTGCAGTTAATACAAGCAAGACTATCTTCAGATATTTTTATTCGCCCACATAATGAACAAGTTTTCATAAAAATCGCCAAAGGATACCCATGATTTTAATCATGGGAGGAATTTGGCTTCACCTCTTCGTAGGTTTGTTCAAATATATCTGGTTTACATGGATAAAATTCACCCTTTACTCCTTGAATTATCCAATCTCCTTCTGAAGCACTATGGAACGATTGCTTTCTATCTTCAAGTGTTTTGACAGCAATCTCACCATCTTCGTAAATTGTCCCTATATTGTCTCCTGCGAAATCACGAATCTCTTGTTCGTTTTTTCCAGTCCATTTAATCGCCTTTATGACGACAGGTTTTTTCTTGTATTCTTTCCACATCTTACTTACCTCCGTTGGAAACTCCTGACTTTAGTCGGTGAGAGGATGTCATTTTTTGTCCTCCTCAAAATCCATGAAAGGTATGCTTGATTCATATCTTTTGATAAATCTTAAAATATCTTTTGAAATATGGTTTTTGATGTCCCTTAATCCCTGAATATACCAAAGCAATTCTCTTTTTGTCTTGAATTTTTTTAATATCATTTAAATCATGCTTGACATTACTAATGTAATAAAGACAAAAAATAAGACTGGAATAAATGCTATTGTCTTACATTTTATCTTTGATCTCTTATACATCCATCTGACTAGTAATTTCCATATTGTCCCGTATAACACAACTAGGATCATAAATATCCCTAAAACTGATATTGAATTTATCATCAGGCCTATCATGGTTATTATCTTAATATCAGCAATCCCTTCTATGAAAGTAAATTCATATAAAAATAGGGCATAGACTAATGCCAGTATCCCAAAATAAAGCTTTGCAGGATGTAAGAAAAGCAAAACTATGATTATGCTTGTGAGAAAAACAGAAGGGATTGCCTTGAATTTATAGTCTATCAAACTAAACAAAAATAATAAAAAACACATAACTATTATTTCATAGTTCATATTTAATCAGATTATATCTTTGTTTTATTTAAAGTTTTCTAGTTTTTGCACATATTCCAGTTTTTCTTTATCCGTCAATTTGTCCCAGTTCTGCGGAATTGTTACTTTCATCTTCTCTTTGATAACTATCTATTATGATATATGTATCTCCCATATCCTTCACTAGATAATTTTGATTTTTATGGCCTCTAAATACCTTGAAATCTTTTGTTCCTGATTCTAATTCATAAAAGCAGTCCCATATAAGCTTATCTACGCTTCTCCCTATTTCTATTGATGTCATAAAATTTTAGGCGGGATACCCATCACCTTTAGGTGTGGGAGGAACGCCGTTGCCTCCTTCTTGTTTTACATCAAGAGGCTGACTGCTATCAACCTCTGGTTTGTATTTAATTACATATGAAATCATCTCTTTTGTTCCTCCCATAACTCAAACTTCCTTTTTGGAATATTTATTGTTACAGTATGAAACTGAACATCAACAGTTCCATCTCTTCTATAAGTGCATACACACTTCTCTCCCTTGTATTTCTCTAAATCAACCACTTCTGTAAATGTCTTAAATTCTTTTGAAGCATCCATTACAAAATCTTGTTTTGGTTCTGCAAGAACACTTAATCTACCGAGTGTTTTTTTGTTTTTTTTGTCAAACTGCATAAACAATTTATTCATACCTTTGAAATGGTCTGCTTGTTCTTTGTTTCCTTGTTTTTTGCAATAACTTTCAAGCATCTCACAAACCTTACCCATATCTCTGGGCATAAAATAATTATCTGGATTTTGTATTGCATCCTCAAGAATATTCTTTGCAACTTTCAGATTCCAATTTTCTTCTTTCTTTTTTGCCATTTTTAACCTCCTGTAAAATCACCTATTTTTAGTTGTCCTTTCAACTCTTTAGGGCAGTTGAAGATGTCGTATTCAAAGACATCTTTTCCCTGTTGTTCTAAGATGTATCTTTTAACTGCTTCTTGACTTACATGTCCAGCAGAGCCACAATAGTAACCTTTGTTTAAGTTAAATGGTTTGCGTGGTGCAACCTCGTCAGTCGTCTCGTAGTTGGAAACTACGCATTTCAATGCGTTAGAGGATGTCATTTTTGAAAATTCTCCTGAATTTTTCCATCACAAATTCCATGCCTTTTAACTGATTGCAGTTGCATTGGATAATATGGAAATCCCCGATTGATTGGGCTTTCTTATTTTGGATTAATAGCTGATTCTTTTTAAAGATTATCTTTTTTTGGAATCTCTTGATGTCTTTGGGGTGCATCTTATAATCTCTTCTTTAATTTGTTCAATAAATATTTTTCGTATTGGTGCAAGGTTTTTTCTAGTGGATTTTTGCATCTTGGACATCTGGTTACTTTATGGACTTTAGAATAGTGCATTTTTGAAATCCATCCACAAATATCGCATTCAATCATAAAAATCGCCAAAGGATACCCATGATTTTAATCATGGGAGGAATTTGGCTTTACCTCGTTTAGTTTTGTAAATAATATCTTACCTTCAATATCTTCTGGAGGAGGAACATTTATCCCTATTAAAGCAGAGGGAAACCTTATCCCCATTCCATTATGTATATTTCCAGTTTCAAAAGAAGTATAACTTACTCTACCTTTAGGAATAAATATCCAATCAGCATTTCTTAAAATAACTTCTTGCCATACTTTAGTTTCCATATTATCACAACGATAAATAGCAACCCCTCCTTCTACAACTTTAAAAAAATGCTCAAACATCTCAAAAGCCTTACTAAAAGGTGGATTCATCCAACAACACATATTTATTATATCCTCTTTTTTGACACTTTTGAAATCTTGACTATGTAAATCTGTTTTTGAGTTCTTATCAGAAGCACAACAATCAAAGATAAAACTGTATTGTTTATCTAAATTATCCCATAATTCTTGTTGTGTTTCCCATAAATCCCTTTCTGGAATGTTCCCT
>Ga0180433_10009586_pt1 | contig 11822 bp, 4 predicted proteins | sample SS_ome_8_FD_132980 | JGI IMG/M metagenome (GOLD analysis project Ga0180433, IMG submission 132980) | Hypersaline lake sediment archaeal communities from the Salton Sea, California, USA - SS_1_D_1 metaG | ecosystem: Environmental > Aquatic > Non-marine Saline and Alkaline > Hypersaline > Sediment... | reverse complement strand
TGAACTTCCATCAAGAGTAAGTCCTCCTGTTGGACAAATATCTGTTGTTCCACTTGCTAATATGGCAGCATCACCAGTATTGACTGTGAATGAACCGATTTTACTTGCAACAGTACCAACGTTTAAATTCTGGTCAGCACCACAAATATTGGTTGTTTTATTTAAAGGCGTAGTTCCACCGAGTTCAACTTGTTGGTCGGTTTTGGTTAAACCATTAGTTGCAGATGTAATGCTTTGAGAAGTTAAACCCGTCACAAAACCAGCATCAGGAATTGTTTGCGCATCATATTCACTGCTATAATCATCAGCATATTTCAGTAATGAACCAGTACCGCTTTTCGTAAAAGTCGTAGCACCAGTTAACGTACCACCCAAAAGAACAGTAGCACCTGATTTTGTCAAACCGTTATTTGCAGCAGTAATACCAGTACTTGCAATACCACTATCTTTAATCACAAGGTCACTATCACCAACACCAGCACCATACCAGTATTCTACGTTACCAATATTTACTGTTAAACCCACATATCTTTGTGATTCAACAATCGCTGTATTAACAGCAGCAACATCAGCATAGGGTTGGTTTGTTGTAGCCAAGTATTTCGAGTCAATAGGATTACCTACATTGACTTTGAAATTATCATTAATTATTCTTGCCATATTCTTTCGTTTTTAGTTTCTTATATTAATTTTTCCGTTTTCAATTAGCTTATTGTCATTGACAATGATTGTGCGGTTTGTTTATTACTAACATATACCTCATATGCCACACTACTCCAACACTCGTTTTCAACGTTGTTAACAACAACAGGGTCGGGGAATAAGTTACAACCCGGGGATACACCACCACCAATATCACCTTGACTAAACACATCCACATACCAACAAGTTTTATTGGTCACTGTTGAAGGAACTGCAAACCACAAGTAATCGTCCTCACTACTTGCGAAAGTAATTCCAAATGAACCAGCACTACCACTAACCACTTTTGTACCACCAGTTATATCACCAGCAGTAAGAGTAGGACGGTTCGAACCAGCAGGACCGGGGCATGTACACACGCCCCAGAAATAAGGATATAGACCCACAATTGTGTGATTAGCAGATTGAATAACAGCACTACAACTGTCTTCAGCATATCCTCTCCATGCAAATGTTTGTCCGCAAGCACCATTAAAAGTCTTTGTGCCGATATTGGCTGATTGTGGTGAAGTCGTACTGATGTTCGTTGCAATATTAGCTGTTTCGTTTACATCAAAAATACACATGGTACTCGCTGCAACATTTGCTTCATTACTGAATGACCAGTTAAAACTTTTCGTTCCACTAAGAACAGTACCCATTTCAACAGGACTTGTCATTTCACTACTAAAGCTACTAAATGTCGGTGTTTGATATGGAGTTAAAATGTCTTCAAGTATTTCGTTTGAACTCAAACCAGTTAATGTTGAACCAGCGTTAAGACCACCAACACTTACAGTTGAAGGACTCCCTAAATTATAAATTGTACCACCAGTAACACCACTAACAACGGCATCATCAACATATTTCTTATCAACAATCTCGGTATCACCAGTAAATGTTGGGTGCTCGGCATATTTAATACTACCGACAGATGCAATGACTGTATTGCCCGATAATGTAAGAGCATCGCCACTATTTTGGCATACTTTTTCATTACTTAGATTAATTTTAGTGTTATAAGCCATAATATTTTTTTATTTTGTTTCTAAATTATTTTTCCGTTTCATATAAATAGTTTGAATCGGTGATAAGTTTACGCCATCCAATCATTTATTTCTTCATTTTTAATTAATAAACGCAACTGCACTCCAAAAGATTCCGTTATAGACATATGTAACTGACCCATAATCAGTATTGATTGAAGAACAAACACTGTTATTAATTAATTTTCCATTACCATTAACCACAATAGGTTCGGCAAGCGCATTACCACAAATATCAACGACTGTGAGTCTCTGTCCCAATTCAGGTGTTGGATATAAATTGATTTCGTTTGTTGATATTCCACTAACCACGATTAAATCATCACTACGTACAGTCGTATATCCTGAATTGATTTGACAAACCTGTAATATATTTGCATTATCATCAACATATCCTTTGTCAACAACTGAACAGCTATTTGTAAATCCAGTACTGATACACGCAGCGTATTTCAGTCCATCTTTTCCTGTTGAATTATCACAGAAAGTAGCATTGGTATTATCCAATTGTATACAGAAATTACCGCCTTTATAGTTCGCACCACCAGAACCTGCATTAAGGTAAATTGACCCACTCTGAATCTGAACCGCAGAAGTCGCATCAACATAAAAATTTTGTAAACACGATGCTAATGAACCCAAACGTAATGTCTGACTATTACCACTAATCACGGTTTCCTCACTTAATATTCCACCGAGTTTAACATCATTGTCTACTTCAATCAAACCATTTGTAGCACCAGTAATTGCATTTGAAGTGACACCAGTTAAAGTATTAATACAATCAACAGTAAATTTCTTTGTGACAAGTGAACGGTCAGTGAATTGAGGTTCGTAATCATCGCCATAAACAAATCCTTTCGAATTAATGGTATCAGTAACCGTCATTTCACCACTTGATTCAATCTTAATTTCATTTGCTGAACTTCCATCACAGATTCTCCACGATGATTCAGTACCACTTGATGCTGCAACACTACATAATGTCGCACATTCACCACCAACATGACTTGTACTAAGTTGTGAGAATGTAGTGAATCCACCAGCAGAAGCAGTTAATGCCAAACCAGTTATTGTTGTTCCACTTCCAGCATAAATTGATGCTGTTCTACTTCCACCAATCGAATCTACTGCTATTCCAGAATTGTGTTCACCAGTTACTTCAAATTTATTATCCCCAGCAATTATTGTCGTATCACCAGTTAAGTTACCGCCAAGACTTACAACTTGTGAACTAAGACTCTGTAAGCCGTTATTGGCTGTTGTAAATGCACCTGTTATACCAGAAACCTGAGAAGTGACATATTCCTTATCGACCAAAGTACGGTCAGTATAATTATCGTGGTAACAACTTTGGTATTGAATACCTTGAGAATTGATAGAATCACTAAATACTGTACATGCATTTGCTAAACATAATGAAGCGGTTTTCGTACCTCCAGAGAAATACATTAATTGTGCTCTATTATCTTGAAGTCTTAATTCACCACGATTAGCGGTTGATGTATCACATGCAGCTAATTTAATGAATGGATACCCACCGCTCTCACAAACCTTAAATGATGCAACAAGGGCATCATCGCCAATTTCTTCAGTAAATTCCCATCCAGATGAAATACCACTTGAGCAAACATATGTGAATTCCGAATTAGAATCACGACCCTCAATACAGAATGAATTACCAGCAGTGCCAATACAAGTTGTACCAGTTAAACTACCACCAAGAACGATATTATCACCGTCTCTTGTAAGACCATTCTCACCACCCAGACCACCAGTAGCATTATCAACATATTCTTTGGTTACAAGTGAACAATTATCGAAATTAGACGTATAATCACCAGCATAAACAAGACCCTTTGAATTAAAATCGTCAGTAACTATCATTGAAGCCTGTTTGATATCAATTGCATTACAAGTTGCTGTTAAACCACTTCTAAATAACATTGTTGCAGCACATTCTCTCACACAAACATTTCCCCATGTATCTGTTGACGTATTACATGCTTGGAGTTGTGCCACACCAATTGTACCTGCTTGTGCAACAGATGTTACACCAGCAACATAATCACCAGCCTGAGAATTAAATCCTACTGCACCAAAAACACCAGCAGTTTCTTGAATAATTATTCCGTTTCCAGTTGTTCCTGAGACCGCAAATTGATGTGCGCCAATGTTAATTAATGTTGCTCCAGTTAAACTACCACCAAGACTTACAATCTGTCCTGAAGAACAAAGACCATTATTCGCAGATGTGAATGCTCCTGTCGTTCCAGATGTCACACTTGTCACATATCCTTTATCGACAAGTGAACGGTCTGAATACGTGCTGTGATAACAAGCAGCATATTCAATACCCCTTTGGGTAGAAGTTGCGTCAGTTACTGTCATTTGAGCATTGCTGCTTCCACCACAGAACGTCAAATTAACCAATGAATTCGACATGTTAAGACATGAATAACAATTACTGAATCCATGACACATTAATGCTGCACTTGAAGCAACCGCTACTCGACCTGTTTGATTTGGACTATTAACATTACTTGCGCACATATCAACAGTTGTGCCGTTCATATTAAATACATTACAAGCAGTCACACCACTATTTTGAATCTGGAATGATTGGGTTGCTCCACCGCCACCAAGACAGATATTAGTTGCTTCACAAAGTGTCCCACCGAGCTTAACATCTTGTAAGTCTTTTGTTAAACCATTACTTGCTGTGTTAAAGAAACCAGAAGTCAGTCCAGTAACATAGGCGTTATCTGGAATCCAACGTGGGTTTGTTTTACCGTTTGTACAATAATTATTTGCATAGGCAAATCCTTCTGAATTAGCGGTATCAGTTAATAGATTACATGCACTACTGATACTAATTACATTATCAATACCATTATGTACAGTGAAACTCGGACTCCTTAACAATATACTTGTTGTACCACAAGTAGTTGCACTAACACTTGTTATATCAAAACCATTAAGACCATTGAAAGTTATGACGTTATTGTCTCCAGCTATTGTTGTGTTACCAGTTAGTGTACCACCAAGACTTACAACCTGTCCACTCACACACAAGCCGTTATTTGCTGACGTTATTGCACCAGTTATACCTGAAGTAAGACCCGTAACACTTCCCCAATCAGGAATCCAGAGAGAACATGTTTTACCGAGTGTCGAATAATCTTCCAAATAACTTATTCCACAATTATGCACATCATCCTGAATAGCGTTAAAAAATTCATTAAATCCAATACCTGATTTGCAAGCTGTGTTTCCCGCACAATTATATGCCATCGAGACATTACAATTAGAACCCATAAGCATCGCCCAATCCCCATATACGACATTGAAAAGAGTACTACAGAGATTTATACAAGATGCACCAGTAACATTAAAATTATTACCCGCCCCGCTAATAGTTGTTGCGCCAGTTAATGCACCCCCAAGAACAATCGTATCACCAGTTCTGGTCAAACCATTTGCAGCACTAAGTGCACCTGCTGCATTATCAACATACCATTTATGTGCTAAATCACAGTCGTTTGTAAGTGTGACATTACTTCCATAACGTGCAGTACCACCACTAAGAACACTTAAAATCGTTGAGTTATCCTTACAGAATTCCCAGCTTCTGGTATCGTAGTTCATTACCGATTTGATATTCAATGCAGCGTTGCCACTATCGGTAAGCGATTCATATGTTTGTTTTGAAGATGCAATACATGCTTCTTTGACATAATGCATTACATTATTTGTGCTATGAACATTATATATGGCAACATTACTATCTGTGGTTTTAATACTAATCGCACTACAACATATAGAATTTGGGGCACTCCCCGCAACAAAACAACCCTGACTAACATCGACATCAAGTATGATATCGGCACAAGAATCGGCATTTTCACCATATAAGCACACATCGAAATGAGGTGTATCTTGGTCATGACACCAACTCAGACTTGAATTCACACCTTCATCGGTTATTTGAAATGTTGGGGTGACAGCAGAAATCGCAGTTAAGCCAGACACATAATCACCCAGACTAAGCGAATAAGCACCACAAATTGCGGTGTTTTGGGACAATGCACCACCAAGCGCAACATATGTGTTACTGCAAACAAGACTTAAACCATTCGTTGCACCACTTAAATTACTTGTGCCACCCAATGCTTTTTGAACCAAATCACCGTTTTCAATACCGTCCTTAAACCAATATTCTTCACCATCAATATTTACGGTTAATCCCGTATATCTCTTATTGGCTGCAATTGCTGTTTCCGCAGCACCTACTGAGGCATATGGTGTTAAATTGTCAAGATATCTCGCATCCGTTGGTTTTGCTCCGAGTACCGCTATATTGTCATTTAAATTAATTGCCATTTTTTTCTATTTTATCTTTTCATTTATTATTGTTGTGCTGTATTAGTCATACAATATGGATTCGCACTGGTATCGGTATTAATTGTACTTATGTAAATCTTATAAGTTTCACCACTCCAACATGCACTTGGAGAATCGACTGATACACTACTTGGAGCATCGAATAGGTCAGAAGGACTTCCGATGTTACCCTTGTTGGTCGGTCCTTCATACCAACCCTGTTTAGTTGTACTGGCATTTGGTGTAGCAAACCATAAATATTTACTTGTTTGCGAACCATATGTTATATTAATTGTACCCGTACTTGACGCAACAACCTTAGTTCCGCTATCAATTAGTGCCTGATTTGCTGTTGGTTGCGTTGCGCTAACACCATAGAAATATGGTAAAATACCCGTAATACTGCCACTTGCAGCATTTGTGCATCCCGAAACAGGTGCTGCACCATATGGTGTTCCCTTGCTACTAAGAGCAGTCGTTCCACTATCATATCTCGCACATACACCCCAAGACTGACTCCCAGAAACAACAGTATAGCTGGCATTGGTTTCTGCTGCACTTAATGCAGTACATGTTTGCCAAGGCACAGGCATTCCAGTACCAGTAAATTGATAAGCGTTCACATCAGGATTACGTTTATCACTCGCACTACAATATTGTGGGTTAATACAACCCTGATTATAATTTCCAGTTACGGTTTGACTAAGAACACATCCAATTTCTTTAGTTCCTGTACATGTTAATTGAATACTGATACTTGGTTCAGTAATTGTTCCACATAATTCAGGAACTAAGAGGTCTTGAATAATACAAGAAACCGTTTTCCCTGTTAATTCATATCCAATATTTATTCCCCCAAGGTCAAGAGCAGACGGAGTTTCGCCACTATATTGTTGACTTCCACTTGCAGTATCTGATTGCACAATAATCTGGTCGCCAACCTGTTGAACCGTTGTTCCACCACTACCAACAAGTGAATAGAGTTGAACATTCCTATCGGTAGTACCGCTATAAACGCCAGTACCGCCACTGGTATTTGTTACACCAGTAATAGCTCCCTCAATAACTGGTTGTGTTGTTGCGGTGTAACCAGTAAAACCACTTACGCTCTGGTATTGAGTTAAATCAGGTTTTCCAGTTAAACCACTATATGGGTGATAGTGAGTTAAAATTTCACCAGTTAATTTACTTTCAATCGTTGTTTTGGTTTCATCACCCGTGTTTATCCCGCTTGTATTTCCAACAACAATGGCTTCTGCTTCGGTTAAATGATAACGTTCATCAACACTACCACCCTGTAGACCCGGTAGGTCATTATGTAATGTAACAAATGGTGAAATAACAAAAGAAGCTGCTGCCGTACCATTATAACTTAACACAACAGTAACTGCACCAGTCGAATCGGCAAAAAGAATCTGTCCGAGTTTATCCGTTAATTCCGTATCAAATGCTGGTGCAACAATCTTTGTTTGATATAGTTGTGCACTCGTACCAGTTGTTGTGGTTTCGATGCTTTCGGTTGAACCAGTAAATAATGGATTCCAAGTATTACCACTAACAGCAGTTTCATTCACATACCCTGTTGGTACTGTAATTGTAACACTATTCGTACTTGCTGAAGCTGTGATTTGATAAATCCCGCTTTCGGTTTGAAGATAAGATGCCTCAGTATTTGTTGCAGAAGGATTGAAATACATGCCACCGAACTCACTACTTGTTATTGTTGCAGTACGACTATTTGCACCTGCACCACTGGTAGTAATTGTACTTCCAGTTATAGGTTTAATTTGATATAAAGCATGTAAGAGATATGTATCACCACCAGTAGCACTAACGCCAACATAATCATAAAATTCCCATAGTCCAGAATCAATAGTATCTCTATTAATTGGATTCGCACCTTCCCACGCAACAAAAGCTCTAATATCACTACCACTAAGACCTGCAACAATTACTGTACCGCCTGTCGTTACAGGAGTTTTCGTAAATGTAGCTACTTGAATACCATTTCCAGCCGTGCCGTCCTGACTCAAACCCGCAGGTGATGTAACAGCATCAATTATTGGTGTTGCATAATAATAATTAACCCCAGAACCAGCACTTGTTTGACCCACATTACCTGCAACCCATTCCAAACCATTAAATTTTAGAACATTATCGAGACTTGGTGAAGGAGTACTAACATCTGTTAAATCATTTAAACTAAGTGCAGGATTAATATTTACGAAAATCTTTCCATCGGTGGCATCTTTTGTAAGTAAGCGTCCAAGATTTACATTGATATTTGGAGAAACAGGTGGAATATTTGTTACTCCACCAGCAACGGTTGGAGACAAATAAAGCTCATCACCGACAGTCATTCCAGAATAAACCCCATCTACAGTATTTAATCCATTAACATTTCCCTGTGTGGTAATAAAACCAAAATCACCAGATGGAATTGTTTGAGTTGTCATACCAATAACAGATGCTTGAGTAACGCCTGTAGCAATTGCTAAATCAATGGTAACAGTATTAACACTCGCACCACTATACACACCAGTTACATATACAAGCGAACCATCAGAAATAGAACTTGGTGTATTATTATAAACCCAACGAATCATTTCCTGACCTAATTGAAGTGTTGTTTCACTACCTATTTGAGCTGAAACTGTTTGATAATCACAATCATAGAATATGAAACCTCTGGTGTGACCTGTGATTAATTGGGCAGTTCCACCAGTTTCAAGAATAATTCCTTCTTGGAATATTGGTGTTCCACCAGTAACAGTTTGTTGTGTTGTTTGGTCGAGTTTTAGGAATTGACCTACGGTCTGTCCTGTTACCCAAGCTACATCGGGAATTGATTGTGCTGTATAACCACTACTATAATCAGCACCATATTTTAATCCACCGCCATCATCAAATGTAACACTACCACCTGACATCGTGAAAACAAATCCGTTATTATCAACACCTAAAATTGTGGTGTCACCACTTGTTTTGACTTGAAAATCTTCGATATTATTTATTGTAAAACTATTTCCACTGGCATCAATCACAGTGTCACCCGTTAACGACCCACCTAATGCCACTGTCGTTCCACTATTCACAAGAATAATACCATTGGTTGCGCCTGTGATTGTTCCAGCACCACCACCAGTTTGAAATTCATTCCATCCACTTGCATTGCCCACATTGGCGATATCAACCAATATATAATATTTGGTGTCACCACTATTATAAACAATAGTTGAATGCTCCTTTAATTGGTCGGTATTACCTGATAATGCATATAATCCCGTTAAACCACTAACAGCAGTTCTAATACCACCTCTAACAAAATCACTATCAGCAATAGCATAAAGCGGATTATTATGTTCGTATATGTCTGGTCTTTTTATTGCCATTTTTCGTATTTTTTATTTCATATTATGAGAACGCAAGTTCATTATTTGTAAATGCGCCCACCGCATTTGTTCTATATACTATATTACTCACAACTTCACCATAGTAGTTCGTAACACTCACATTGGTTAATTTTGTGAATGCACCAAGTACTGGTGATGCACCGTCCAGAATCACACTTGTTAAGTCACCAAAACTTGCTGGATAACTAACATACGTATATTCACTTGCACCTGCCGTAACATTTGAAACCGTTCTTGTTCTCGAAGTAAGTAAGGCTTCATCACCTAATCCCTGAATCTGTGCACTATTTAGAACCGAATTCGTATTATATCCAAAATACGATGCATATCTTAAATTAATGGTATATACTGAACTCGTAGATGTTGTATATTCGTCATCGACCTGAATTCTATATCTAATAACGGTTGCACTTGAAGACGCTCCACCATCAACGTGAGGACCGATATTCATCAACAGCGTTCCAACACTCGTGCCACTTGCAATTGTCACGTATCCACCACCATCGTCTCTCTGTAGTCTATACTCCGTGAGATTTACAAGACTTCTATTCGATGTGATTGTTCCACCAGCAGTAGTGTCAACGTTCCCAATTTCTCTCAGGGTCTCGCTTTCATAACTTTGTAGACCCGTTGCATCATAATCAGGTGAGAATGTTGGTGCTGCATACGCTTGTGGGGTCACATTATATGTGGTTTGTCCACTACCACCACCAGTATCTACCACAGTATATCTGTAATTAATTTGTGCTGTATTGAATCTGTCTGCACTGTCATCAACAGTATGGAAATAACTTGTATCTCCAGTATCACTTGTTAATCCAGACCAAGCACCAGTGTTCCCACGTCTCCATTCAAGTACGGCAGTATCGACACTTGCACCGATTGTATTAATTGTATATGAGAACGTAACATTAACAGTTTTCCCTGACTCACCAAACGCAACATCAGTAGAACTTGAACCCAAGATAAGTGTTGGTTCGAGTGCTTCTGCTAACGCATCTAAAATAACCCAATTACTCGTTTTACCACTTGCAGGAATCACATCTCCATTCTCGTATTTACCAAACGTCTTACCACTGGCAATACTAACAAGAATGTCTTCGGTAAAAACATTCCCAGCACCACCAGTAGAACCAATAACAACAGTTCCACCTGTTGTTTCACTAATTGTAGTATCACCACTTCCAACCAGTGTTTTAAAATATAATTTTCTATCGGTACTACCACTATAAACACCAATACCTGTAGTACCAGTTACATTAGTTGCTCCAGTAATCGCATCAGCACTACCATCAGAACTACTATAAATTATAAGACCGCCTTCAGCAGTTTGTGTAATTGTCGTATCTCCACTTTGAGTAAGAGTTCTGAAATACATGGTTGTTCCTGTTTGACCAGTGAAAACGTCATATGTTCCACCACCCACTGATGCACCAACACTTGTTCCACTAAGCACCGATGACGCACCACTAAACCTGATATAATAATCATCAGTATCAATCTTTAGGAATTGAGGGGTATCATTTATGATTGTTCTTAAGTGAAGTTCTTGATTAGATTTGTCTTTATAAATTGCACTTCCAATTGTTAATGTATCGCCAGTTGTTAGACTACCTTCTGGTGTTACAAGTGCCCACTTACCACCCGAAGTACCACCTGTTGATGTCGTCCATGTTGTTTGTGTGAATGTATAACCAGTATGTGGGTCAATAATTGCAGAATTGCCAAGATTTGCCACAACATCATTTAAACTTACCTGCCATTGACTTGTTCCAACATTCCAAATCCAAGATTTGGTTCTGGGAGCATTAACATATGCTCGTCTTAGTGGCGCACCATATGAAGGTGCTCCAATTCTAATATCACCACCCGCATCAACATAATACCATTGGTATTGAGAAAAATAATCCTCATCGTTCGGTTCAAACCCATCACCACTTAAAGCAAGTTTTTGTACTCCAGTAAAACCCTCGAAATAACCGAGATTCGTTGCGCCCGTAATGAAGTCGCCAACAAGTTGCTCAGAAGCAAATTTCTTCTCGATTAAATCAACATCATCAACACCTTCTCTCCACCAATACTCGATATTGGATGTACCTGTATCAACGAGAACCGTTAATCCCAAATATCTTTCAGATATCGGTACATTTATTGTTGCTTCAGTAGTTGAACTATATGCAATACCAGCACTACTTAAATATTTTGATTCACTCGGTTTACCCGCATTTATCTTAATATTATCATTTAAAATTATTGCCATATCTGTATATTTTAACTATTTCTTAATTGCATATTTGTT
>Ga0180433_10009585_pt1 | contig 11823 bp, 8 predicted proteins | sample SS_ome_8_FD_132980 | JGI IMG/M metagenome (GOLD analysis project Ga0180433, IMG submission 132980) | Hypersaline lake sediment archaeal communities from the Salton Sea, California, USA - SS_1_D_1 metaG | ecosystem: Environmental > Aquatic > Non-marine Saline and Alkaline > Hypersaline > Sediment... | reverse complement strand
TCGTAGACAGTGGTAGAAGCTTCAACAGTAGTGGTACCGGTTTCAGTCGAAATCAGGGTGGTAACAGCCTGGCCACTGCTATTGGTAACTGCGATTTCAGGAGCTAGGTCGCCAGGGCCGTCAGTCACCTCGAAGGTAACTGCAGCACCTTCATAAAGATCCCAATCCGTACCGTTGGTGCTTGTCTCCACGGTGGCAGTAAAGTTATGAGAGTCGCCAACGAGATTCCTATCTTCCGGCGGGTCAATCCTGATTCGTACTAAGACCCACTCCTTCTCGGCCGGGTAGCTGTTGTTAGCAGTGCCGTCGGTGGATATGTCCCAGTCGTAGACCGTTGTAGAAGCTTTAACTGTGCTGTTGCCGGTTTCGGTCGAGGTCAGGATAGTCTTGGCCTCACCGTTGGCATCGGTAACATCAGCATCGGGATCAACAGTGCCAACATCCCCAATCTGCTCGAAGGTAACGATGGCGCCCTCATAGGGGTCCCATGTGATATTATTGGCGCTTGTCTCGACGGTGGCGGTAAGGTTATGAGAGTCGCCCACGACATTGATGTCCTCCGGTGGAGTAATTACGATTCGTGCCAAGACCCACTCCTTCTCAGCTGGCTCACTGTTGTGAGCGGTGCCGTCGGTGGAGATGTGATAGCCACATATCGTAGTAGAAGCTGTAATGATGCTGGTGCCGGTTTCAGTCGAGGTCAGGGTGGTAACAGCATGGCCGCTGCTATTGGTAACGGCGATTTCAGGAGTTAGGTAGCCGGGGCCATCAGTTACCTCGAAGGTAACATCGGCGCCTTCGTAAGGTTCCCAGCCGTCGCCTCCATCGACGTATACCGTGGCTGTCAGTACATGTTCATCGCCTACGACATTGATATCCCACGGCGGCGTAATGGTTATCCTGGCATCGATGGCTAATACATCTGAGAAGGCGGTATCCTCGACATTATCGCCTTCCGGAGGAGTTCCTGTGGCGGTTACCTCATTTGTCAGAATCCCTAACTCGTCGCCGTCGATACGAGCTTCAAGGTAGATGCTGGTGGTAGCCCCCGGGTCCAGACAGGTGACGTTATTCCAGGTTACAGTCCACGTCCCGTCCGGGTTCTCCATATAGGAATCCGGCGGAGGCGTTGTTCCTGTACTATTTACAACGTAGCTCATCCCTTCGGGGATGGTATCAACGACCTTGACGGGGTCGAGAACGGAACCGTTAGTATTTAGAACGGTGATGGTAAAAGCAATGGTGGCGTTGGCTGCCCCGCAACTGGGATCGGCCGTCTTATCTACATCTATGCCGGCGTGGTAGACATATACATCTGCAGTGTCTGTATCCTCAACGTCATCGCCATACGTAGGAGTTCCGGTGGCGGTGACACTATTTATCAGAGTCCCTAACTCATCGCCGTCGATATGGGCTACAAGGTAGATGGTGGTGGTATCCCCCGGGTACAGAGAAGTGATATTATTCCAGGTTACCGTCCACGTCCCGTCCGGGTTGTCGGTACTGGAATCCGGCGGAGGCGATGTTCCTGTGGATACGTAGCTCATACCCGCGGGGATGGTATCAACGACTTTGACGGGGTCGAGAGTGAGGTCACCGGTATTTTCAACGGTTATGGTAAAGGTCACATTGGTAGATTCTGCCCCCGAGTCAGGAGAAGCCGTCTTCGTCACCCTTATGTCTGGTCCGAGTTCGAAATTACCGAAGTAGACAGTTTCACACTGGCCCATAGTGACCTGCTGGCAGAGCGGAGTGCTGTTCGTCCAGCCATCCTTCAGTGTCTCCTTCACCGAGTATGTACCAAATGCCAGATCATCGAAGACTACATCGCCGTCGAGGCCGGTGATTCCGGAGGCTAGAAAGGTGCCGTTGCAGCTGAAACCCTCGTACAGAGTCATGGTCCAGCCTGCGAGGTCATACTCACCGCTGTCCTGAATGCCATTGCCGTTCAGGTCGTCAAACTTGTGAGCTATCAGCGTGCCCAGCAGTGGCGGCGGCAGGACATCCGCACCCTTGATTTGATTGTCCTGAGAACCCAATGAGGCTCCATCCAGTTTGCCCAACTTGAAATGGTATGGTCCTCCGCTGACGTAGCTTGCGCCGAGTTCGAAACCCCAGGCGATCGGGTTAGACATCTGATATCCGGACAGGGCTAAATGTCCGGCCATTTCTATCAGTATCTGGGTGGAGTTCGATGTCCAGGTAAGTACATATTTGATGCCCGAGTCACCGGTGTCGCTACCGTTGGGGAGAGGATCCCCTGATGAATCAATGTGGCTGAGCGTCAAACCCGCTGCCGCGAACGGCTGGTCGCCGTAAATCTTGATCTGGCGGTTTCCGAACTCGGCTTCATAGGCATCGATTCTGTCCTGCGTTGAACCGTCCTTACTAATAAAGGGGTCGTCCGGAACATCGACAAGTATTGAATACCCAGATGTGTGCAGGCTTTGACACATAGCAGGAGTCGCATGCGGGCCCATATCTTCTCCGCAAGGATCAAAAACCAACGGTGGCTCATTTCCCTGGTTGTAGGCGGTCACCCAATCGTAAGCGTGTATGCCGCCCTTGGTTGCCTCATGGCTGAAAGCAAATGTATGCACGCCGCCTGTGGTAGAAGGGATATCGACAAGAATTGTCCTCTGAGGTACAGACATGCATTCATAGTACTTTGAATTGCTCTGCTGTAAGATTGAGCCAATCCACTCATCATCTTCGTTGGCGTACTGCTTGAAGTCCACAGATGCCCCCGACGCCGCCGACATCGGCGGGGGACCGATGGCGGGCAGCACCATGACAATCAACGCCATCACTGTCATTAAAGAAAATATCATCCTTTTCATATCAATCCTCCTTGCAGGACTAATTAACTATTACCTTCGTAGCATTACCTTTGTCATATATATAGTCGTAAAAAAAATGGGAATCCCTCGCCTATTCTAGTACTTTTTGGGGATTTTCCCAGATTTGCCAAACAAGTGGAGACATCTGTGGTGTTGGAAAATCTATTTGCCTTCTGCTGCCTCTCCTTTAACTTCAAATATGATATTTAATGCTAACGCAGTCCTTTTTTTTAGTCAAGTAGTACTAGTGAAGAAGTACTATTACAAACCTCCGTAACGAAATAGAAAGTTAACAATAAACGGGCAAAAAGCGGGGCTGCAATGTCCCGGTTCAATCGGGACTCCTGTCAAGGGAGAGAGTCTTTCAACTATGCGCAGGATTATGAAAGTCCATGTCAATAAGTCTTGGGTGAAAGGGCACATTACCAAATTCTGGCCAAAGTAGCACTAAAACGGTACCGATGGGTGATTCTCATTGTATTGGACGGCTGATATATATAATGTATATTGAATAAGCTGGAATATTTAACCGTCTCTCTAACACTGATTGCCGTAATCGTGATTGCTGTGTTACTACATGGTGTATTACTTGACAGGCAAGGCGTATTAGCCCACGATTACGCGTCTGTTTATGATTCGGCACATGTCGAGAATAGTGATTCTGCAAGTTATGATCCTACACCACAGGTAACGTATTCTCTTGAGGATAGCTATCTGGTTGAGAGGTGGGGGATAAGTAAGATTGGGGCACCTCAGGCCTGGCAAATAACCAGAGGGGACCAGGCAGTTACAGTGGCTGTGCTGGATACTGGAATCAGCAAGGACAATCAGTGCTTAGCTGACAAGGTTGTTAGCGAGGTAAATTTCACCGATAGCCCGACAAATGATGACCTTTATGGTCATGGAACTCATATGGCAGGCACCATTGCCGCCATCGCCCCGGAATGTCGGATAATGAATGTGAAGGTGGCTGATGATAGGGGTAGGTGTGAACCTTCTGTGGTAGCAAGAGGCATCATCTGGGCGGTGGACAAGGGAGCTGAAGTTATCAACATAAGCTTGGCCATGGAAGCATCGAAAGATTTGGAGGAAGCGGTGAGCTATGCTTGGAGTCAGGGAGCGATAATTATAGCGGCGGCGGGCAATAAGGGTCGCTCGGAGCCTTCCTACCCGGCTTTTTATTCTAATTGCCTGGCGGTGGCTGGCACGAATCAAAATAATTCTTTAGCTTTATTGTCTAGCTATGGCGACTGGGTGGATGTAGCTGCTCCCGGCTTTAACATTTACTCCGAATTGCCCCATAACCAATATGGCTATAAGACAGGCACCTCGTCAGCCGGAGCACATGTCTCAGGCATAGCTGTCCTGGTTTTTAGTGTCACTGAGGACAGCAACAGCAATAACAAAGTCAATGACGAAGTGCGATGGGCTATTGAAAATAGTTGTGTTCCTATAACGGGTGTTGATGTGGAGAACGGGCTGGTCAACGCTTTCCAGGCGGTAACAAAGACAATATCTTCACATTCGTCCTAACCTCCTTTCCATCGCTTCGGGAGTCCCTCAGGGACTCCCGAAGATTAAGAATGACACTCCGCGGGGGATCACTGTGAGCTCAGAAAAGGCAGATCACACAATGACAGCTCCACCCTATTATTGTGAGGTTGGTGAAGTCAGCCGAAGCAATCTCCTAGAAGGATTATTGATAGTGTAGATTGTCACATGCCCTTAAGGTGTACACAGTGACAACAAGGATAGATCGCTGGAGATGATATCCGAAGCTTGAGCCTCGTGTTACTTTAAGATGAAATATCAATAGTAAAAGGGAAATTCTTTCCTGCCGCATTAAATCAAATGTAAGTGGTCTTCTTATAGTGGTTTTTTATAAGCCCCCTCTTCTTCAAGCAGGGAATAAATTCCTGTGCTATATGAGTCTTGCTATCGGCTACTAATTACAGGATTTTGTGGTGAGGGTGGTGCCGGAAATTATGTGCAAGACTGTCATAATGTTTACAGGTTACTTTCCTCCAATTCAGCCCGCATAGCCTTGCGGGCTCGCGACAGCAGCCCTTCAACCGACTTTGGTGAGCGACCCATAACCTGGCTTATCTCTAGCACGGGCATCTCATCGAGGTATTTCAATACCAGCACTTTCTGATAATCCTTAGGCAAACCCTCTAAAGCTTGGTGAACAGACTGACGGATCTCTTCGGATTCTATTGCATTATGAACCGCTGGTTCATTGTCTCCGGTTTGCTCAGGCTTTATATTATCCAAATCAGGAGATGAAACCTTGGATTCAGGGTCTCGCGCCTGATGGCGATAAAAATCATTTATTTTATGAAGTGCAATACTGCGCAGCCAGGTATAAAGTTGGCTGTCGCCACGAAATTTATCAAGTGAACTGAAAGCAGCAAGAAATATTTCCTGAATCAAATCTTCAGCTACTGCCTGGTTTTGGTCTACGTATCTCAATATCAAATGGTAGAGTCTGCTCCTGTAAATATTATGGAACTCCTCCATAGCTGCATTGTCACCCGAGCGCAGCTTCTCGACCAGCTTAGTTTCATAACTTTGAGAAGTGGTCTCAGCTACTTTCATATCGCCTCTATCTAGTGCATCATACTGTCGCAGTATCTTTAGCATACCAACGAGGCACGTTTATGAGAATCACCCATTGGTACCGTTTTTCAGTAGAAATTAGTACTATGAAGTGCTACAACCTTATGGAGATGGTGTCTGCATACCCAATCTTGCCTCTTTATCAAAACCTAAAATACCAATGCCAAAACAGTTTAGGGCTTGAGGTTCCAATGTTGGGAAATGTAGTGCGAGGCTTTAGCCTCGTGCAGGGGTGGCACGACCCTGAAGGGTCGCACTACTGAAAAGAGGCTGAGGCTTAACGGTCATTCGGACTTGGCTTTGCGCCTGCAATAATAGTAGCTGCCACAGCTTAGCAGCACTATGCCCACGATAATGCCGACGACTAATGGGGCGTTAAAACTGGCTTGTAATGCAGGGGAGGTGGACACCAACAGACGAACATATAGCTTTACGGCCAACAGTTCGCTGGATGCAGCAGCTACTCCCAGCCATATCTCCCAGTCCTTGCTTGTCCATTTTTGCTCTCGTGGTATAGCTACCCTAGCAGTTATCTCGGACTCAGCATTAGCCGTTAATTCAATTTCTTGAGAGGAAAGGCTTATCCAACTATTTTCGGGAAATTCAGTTCTCCCTTCTCTTCTTTCCTCTTCTGGAGGTTGAAAAATTGTGAGGGTAAAATTATGAGTTATTTCATCCTTATTGTAAATGGTCAATTCGAATTCTACTGGCTCTCCCGGTGGTAGGTTATCTATGCATACCTCGGCGGGGGACACGCTAAAGGTAGAGTCCTGAGCTAAAGTAACAGATGGTAAGAGGATGCACAGTAAAGCGACAATAAATCCGGTTACTTTGATATGCCTTATCATTAAGCAGCTACTGCGCTTATGGTGATTCGGGTTAACATCTCCCTATTACCAACGAAATAGGTCGGCGTTAGTAATTTCAAACCAAATTGCTTATACTGCCCGGGGTCAAGAGGTAGATGATCAGAATACGGCCAGAATTGACCTTCTGTCTTGGTTATGGGTACATATCCTCGTGCCGTATCGCCAGATATGCGGAACAATAATCCATATACGTTTTCTCCGTTGGTGCCGTCATTGCTCAATGTCCAATAATAATTTTTGCCCACTCCATCTTCATACCATCTAGCATCTTCCCCCTCGATAAAGGTCTTTACAGCAGTATTACCAATCACTTCTAATGTGCACCACTCTATCGCTGGGTTTGTCGTGTGCTCCATGTCTGTGGCTACTTCTCCTAGCAGCCATTGTGCTTTATCCAGGCTGATGGAAATCTCACTGACTCCGGTCATAGTGATGGTAATGCTTTCACTCTCCTCGCCAAGAGCTGGTGAGGAGAGGATTAGGGCTAGTATAGTGGCTACCAGAATACTTGTGATTACTGTCTTCATCTACCCGTCTGAATTTTATAAAACTCTACTCCTACCGTGCTGTTTGGCAAATATCTTACAAAATTTCTCATCAGAAAGTAAACAAATTTATAGTTTTTCCAAAATCCCAACTCATACTATATTATCTCCAAAATACCGTCAAGCAGTTCCAGGATATATTATGATTTCTCTAGAAAATTTTAAAAGGTTTGTAGTAGTACGAGGGCCGAGTAGAAATCCAGTATAAATTAAAAGTTAGCTAAACATTACTATCATCGGCACTGCACACTTCCTATCTCCGGGTTATCTGCAAGTTCGGGCCAGCCCAACCGTCACGACGACCAGGGCGATGACTCCGATGGCCCCAATCTTATTGGAGTACGGCTGCTGACTTTGTCAATCCTGCGCTCGAATTGTCCTCTCCCCCATCTGCTATCCATAGTGTCTAAATACATAGAACATGGAAAATAACAATGCCAGGTACTTCTTAAGAATTTTCAACCATTGGATACTTCCACCTAGCTCTTAGCTGCAAATATAATTGCAGAACCTTTTGATGCCATTTTACCACCGGTCGTGCTTACAGGCACTCTTGGATATGGGAAACCCTCAAAGTGGATATTAGGCTTTATTTTCCTTGAGTTCAGCCGGGGATAAAGCCTCGAGTAGTTTTTCTACTCTATAATGAGCTTGACCGCCTCTGGCAATAAGTTCGGCCATGAGCTGGCCAGCACTCAGGCTTAACATTATACCAGAGGTACCGAATCTGCTGGCCAGATAGACATTATCCCATTCGGGATGACGACCTAGTACGGGTCGCATCCTTACCACGGGAGCCCAGCACTCCAGGTCGCCCCTGTGCTCGACTATCGAACCATTTTCTATCTCGGGGAATAGATGTGTTCCCATTTCTATTGCTGAAAGTTTGCTCTCCTCGGTCAGTGAGCTATCGAAATTTGTTACCAGGTCGGGCCATCCCTCAAAACCGTGCAGAAGTACCTGATTGCCAAACTCGGGAATAATGGCTCCTTCCGTCGTCCAAATACCATAAGGAGGGAATTGGCGGGTCAACGCAACTCTTAGACACTGTTCTTTGTGTAATTCGACGGGTAATTCTTTGCCCAGCCACGAGGTTGCCTGGCCAATCCAGGGCCCCGTGGCCAGAACCACTTCAGTGGCCTCTATCTCAGTCCCACTGGCCAGTACCACCGAGGTAACCCTTGAACCCTGGCTGCCGAATCCTACTACCTCACCACTGCGGATAGTACATCCCATTTTCTCAGCGGCTTGCGCCAGACACAGGGTATATTTGTAAGGTTCAACTTTGAAACCGGGAAGACACACCCCCCCTTGACTTGTGGGTTAATGTTGGGAAAGATAGCTTGTAGTTCATCCGGCTCCAGCCAATCTCCCTCATAATAGCCAGCGCTTCTAACGGCCGAGAAATCTTCACTGTACCTCTCCTTTTCCTCTGCCGAGAGAGCAATTTGAACGAACGGAAGTTCGCGATATCCCACATCGATTCCACCCCTTTCCTCCAGTTCGCGGATAGCTTCCGGTAGTCTGTGATAACTAATCCAGTGAAGGTCGACCATACGTTGCGCATATTCCTGCCTTTGAGCTATTTCACTTTGAAGTTCTGCATCGTCCAGCTTTGTCCACACGCTCACAGTCACGTCTAAATCCGGTGCCAAGCAAGTTGCAGGGGGATATTCCCAAACAGCCCAGGCCTTCCCTGAAGCTCTACTGGCAATGCCTTCCCTGTCAATTATTTGAGAGGTGATGCCACGCCTGGCTAAGTGATAGGCTATGGAACATCCAATGGCACCAGCTCCCACGATAATGACTCCATCTTTCATCGCCATGGCAATTTTCTTTCTATCCTCTATATTTGAAAGCTATTTTACCACTGGTTGTCCTTACAGACACTCTTTGATATGGAAAATCCAGGACCAGAGGATCTTAGCCTTTATTTGCCTCAAGTACCGACGGGGATAAAGTCTCGAGTAGCTTCTCTACTCTATAAGGATCTTGCCCACCTCTGGCGATGAGTTCGGCCATGAGCTCTCCGGCACTCAGGCTTAACATTATACCGCGGGAACCGAACCGGCTAGCCAGATAAACATTGTCCCATTCGGGATGACGACCCAGCACGGGTCGCATTCTTAACCCGGGAGTCCAGCACTCCAGGTCGCCCCTATGCTCGACTATAGAACCATTTTCTATCTCGGGAAATAGATGTGTTCCCATTTCTATTGCTGAAAGCTTGCTCTCTTCGGTCAGTGAACTATCGAAATTTGTTACCAGGTCGGGCCATCCCTCAAAACCATGCAGCAGAATCTGATTGCCAGACTCAGGAATAATAGCTCCTTCCGTTGTCCAAATGCTGTAAGGCGGGAATGGGCGGGGCAACTCGACTCTTATGCATTGCTCCCTGAGTAGTTGGATGGGTAATTCTTTGCCCATCCATGAGGTTGCCTGCCCAGTCCATGGCCCCATAGCCAGGACTACTTCAGTGGCCTCTATCTCAGTCCCACTGGCCAGGACCACCGAGGTGACTCTTGAACCTTGACTGCCGAATCCCACTACCTCACCACCACGGATAGTGCATCCCATTTTCTCAGCAGCTTGTGCCAGGCATAGTGTGTATTTATAAGGTTCAACCTTGAAACCGGGAAAGCACATGCCTCCCTTGATTTGTGGGTTAATGTTGGGAAAGATAGCTTGTAGCTCATCCGGCTCCAGCCAATCTCCCTCATTGTAGCCAGCGCTTCTAATGGCCGATAAATCCTTCTTGTATACCTCCACTACCTCTTCCGAAAAAGCAATCTTAACTAACGGAAGCTCTCGATATTCTATATTGATTCCCCCTATTTCCTCCAATTCGCTGACAGCTTCCGGTAGCCTGTGGTAACCAATCCAGTGAAGGTCGACCATGCGTTGTGCATATTCTTCCCTCTGAGCTATTTCACTTTGAAGTTCCACATCGGCCAGAATTGACGGCGAGCTCAAAGTCAGATCTAAATCTGATACTAAGCAAGTCGTAGGAGGATATCTCCAAATAGCCCAGGCCTTTCCCGATGCTCTGCTGGCGATGCCTTCCCTGTCAATTATTTGAGATATGATGCCACATTTGGCTAAATGATAGGCTACAGAACATCCAGCGGCACCCGCCCCCACGATAATGACGCCCTCTTTCATTGCAATTGAAACCTCTGTCTAACTCCTATATTCGAAGCTATTTTATCACTGATCGTGCTTACGTATACTCTTGGATATGGGAAATCCTGGGCCAGAGGGTCTTAGCATTTACTTTCCTCAAGTTCCATCGGGGATAAAGCCTCGAGCAGCTTTTCCACTCTATAAGGAGCTTGACCACCTCTGGCTATAAGCTCGGCCATGAGCTGTCCAGTACTCAGACTCAACATAATACCGCAGGTACCAAACCTGCTAGCCAGATAGACATTATCCCATTCGGGGTGACGACCCAGCACGGGTCGCATTCTTAACCCGGGAGCCCAGCACTCCAGGTCGCCTCTATGTTCGACTATAGAACCATTTTCTATCTCGGGGAATAGATTTGTTGCCATTTCTATCGCTAAAAGCTTGCTCTCTTCGGTCAGTGAATTATCAAAATTTGTTACCACGTCGGGCGATTTCGTAATAGCGTCCAGAATAACCTGATTGCCAACTTCGGGAATAATCATTCCTTCACGGGCCCCACTAATATACTCGATACTATAAGGAGGGAATGGGCGAGGTAACTCAACTCTTAGGCACTGAGATCTGAATAGTTGAACGGGTAATTCTTTGCCCAGCCATGATGTTGCTTGCCCAATCCATGGTCCCATGGCCAGGACTACTTCAGTGGCCTTTATCTCAGTCCCACTGGCCAGGACTACCGAGGTAACTCTTGAACCCTGGCTGCCAAATCCCACTACATCACCACTGCGGATAGTACATCCCATTTTCTCAGCGGCTTGCGCCAGACACAGGGTGTATTTATAGGGTTCAACTTTGAAATTAGGAAGACACAGACCTCCCTTGATTTGTCCCTTGATTTGTGGATTAATGTTAGGGAAGATAGCTCGTAACTCATCCGGCTCCAGCCAATCCCCCTCGTAATAGCCGGCGCTTCTAATGGCTGAGAAAAACTCCCTGTACATTTCTTCTGCCTCTTCTAAAATAGCAATCCGAATGTATGGAATTTCTCGATAGTCCACATTGATTCCCCCTCTTTCCTCCAGTTCACGGATGGCTTCTGGCAGTCTGTGGTAACCGAGCCAGTAAAAGTCACTCACACGTTGCTGATGTTCACGTCTTTGTTCTCTTTCACTAAGAAATTTAGCATCGGTTAGCATTGGAAACATGTCCGTACCCACATGCAAACCTGGTGTCGACCAATTTTCAGGAGGATACGACCAAATACCCCAGGCTTTTCCCGAAGCTCTGTTGGCAATACCTTCTCTGTCAATTATTTGAGAGATGATGCCACGCCTGGCTAAGTGATAGGCTGTGGAACATCCGGAAGCGCCCGCCCCCACTATGATGACTCCATCTTTCATCGCCATTGAAATCTCCTTTTTATCTTCTATATTTGAAAGCTATTTAACCACTGGCTGTGATTAAGTATACCCTTTGATATGAGAAATCCAGTACAAGAGGGTATTAGGCTTTGCCTTTCTTGAGTTCCGCCGTGGATAAAGTCTCGAGTAGCTTTTCTACTCTATAAGGAGCTTGCCCGCCTCTGGCAATGAGTTCGGCCATGAGCTGTCCAGCACTCAGGCTTAACGCTACACCAGTGGTACCGAACCTGCTGGCCAGATAGACATTGTCCCATTCGGGATGACGACCCAGCACGGGGCGCATTCTCACCAAGGGAGCCCAGCACTCCAGGTCGCCCCTGTGCTCAACTATAGCACCATTTTCTATCTCGGGGAATAGATTTGTTGCCATTTCTATTGCTGAAAGCTTGCTCTCTTCGGTCAG
>Ga0180433_10009584_pt1 | contig 11823 bp, 19 predicted proteins | sample SS_ome_8_FD_132980 | JGI IMG/M metagenome (GOLD analysis project Ga0180433, IMG submission 132980) | Hypersaline lake sediment archaeal communities from the Salton Sea, California, USA - SS_1_D_1 metaG | ecosystem: Environmental > Aquatic > Non-marine Saline and Alkaline > Hypersaline >... | reverse complement strand
CGCGCTTAGTAAAGCGCTATGTGTACGCTTAAACGTACCCGTACCCACGGCACCGGGGGTTAGTGCCGCGGGAGGGGGTGCACTTAAGCTTTACCGCTCGGTTGCTTGGTCAGCTACGGATCAACTGACCCGTACGGAACTTTTCACGGTGAACCCACGCGCCTGGAGTTCCTCTGTGTAGAATTTAATCCAATCTTTTTGGTGCGCTCTCTTCAAGCGGGACACAGCGGCTCTCCGCGCCTCTCCTTTCAAACCTTTCCGAGCATCTTTCTCGGCCAGCGCCAACAAGTCCTCCTGCGTGTACTCTTTGTCTCCGATCTTTGTGATTGCTTCTCCTGCCACTTTTAGTGACCTCCTTTTTAGTTTTTGGTTTACTTTCTGTGGTCACCGACCACTTCACCCGCTGCAAAGGAAAACACAATGAGCGCTTGCTCATAGCCCCTTGCAACAACTCTTGATATGACGCGCCCAAAATGACCAACTTCGAGCACCTCATACCACCCGGCACCCAGGGATCGTAGTGTCCGCTTTTGGACACCCCGGCCTTGATGTGTCATGCACCGCTTTGCCATGTCACCCCCTTTAAGTTTACTCTGGAAACATCGTGCATGTATGTTCCCATGATTCAATTATATACCGGTTTGTTAAAACTGTCAAGGGGCCGGTACACATGGGGTTAAATTGCACTCTCAGAGGCCACCATGTTACCACCATGTACCATTATACAGAAGGATTCAGGATTCAGGATTCCATGCTTAATTATAACATGCTTTCACAAAAATGTCAAGCGGACGGGCCACACGCGTGTAATAACAGGGGGTGTGTAGCCCGGGCTGGTGGCGTATTATTAAGCACCGGGTGTGTCCGCTTCAATAAGGGCGTTGTTGGGCATATGAATCCGGGCTCTTTTGGCCTGTCTTTCCTGCATTTTGCGCAGGCGCTTTTGTTCCCTCTTTGCTGTATCATTAAGCCAGTCCTGGTAGAGTTGGTCAATTTCCTCCGCAGTTTTACTTGAAAGAATTTGCTGGCCTGAGCGCCGACTTTGTTGCCGATTTTGACGTAGAAGTCGGCATTCTCTACAGACTGGTAACGCAGACTCTGCCGAATGGTTGAGTTTGGCGATACGGAGGCCTTCGTCAATTTTGCTTAGTTCGTCCTTTTCTACGAATCGGACTTTTCCGGTAAGTATACATTTCTGCCATTCGCCGTGAGCGTATATAGGCATTTCGGGATGCCGTTTCCATATCATGCCACCGAGGGGGGAACCTGTATAGCAATTGCAGTTAAAGCAGTAGTAATATCCATTGTGAATCGTATACGGAATTATGAATCCACAGTGAGGGCAGATTTGAGGTACGAGATTAATACGATCAATAACGTCGTTGTATTCATCTAAAAGCCCGTTTAGTACGCGCATGTCTTCCCAAGACTTCGGTTCCCACATCTCTATCCTATCTTGCTCTTCCTTTTCAAGTCTCTCCTTTTTACAAACTGCCTGCTTCCATTCTAACAGATCTAGCATAAGAATGAAAGCCTTTTCATCCAGTACTATAATCCCATTCTCCTCCCATTCCTCTATAGGAAGTTCCTCCTCGTACTCCTCGAGCATATCCCAGAACTCGTCCTCGCTAATTGTGGGTACATCCCAGTACTCCGCCTTTTCCAACTTGCTACCGGGCTTCTCCCCAACTACAAGGTAATCAGTTGTGGAACAAACGGATGAGCCTGGGATACCGCCTGCACGCACAACGGCCTCCTGAGCGGTTTTACGCGTAACGGATATGCGACCCGTAAACATAAAAGTTTTACCTTCAGCCTTGGTAGTCATACCTTAATCTCAAGCTCCGTACATAACTAAAATACCTACGATAAAGCCAAGGAACACATTCATGTTCGAACCTCAACTGCACCAGTACCGTTACAGTCTTCGCAGACTGTTTGTAGGTACTCGCCACCTTCATACCAGCCACATCCATCGCAGCGCTCGCATTCTACTAGCTTGAACCCTTCCTTCACGGCTTTCATCCTCTCAACTACTGCCCGACAGCGCTGAGGTAGTAACTCCTCCCTATCCAGAGGGCACTCGGTAAGCCCAGACGCCCTTAGGCAACTTGGGCATCCCAGCGTAAGTTCTAACGTCGACCAATGTACGGTGCCAGTATCCGCCTCTCCAAATGTGATCCGGGGATGGTCCGGCGGTACTAGTCCAACGATTAACTTGTTCCAGTCACTTCTATCTATTACTATATGCTCCTTAGTAGGGCTGTGTGAGTAAATCGCGTTCCGTTTTATCCAGTCCATTACTGCGATAACTCCCTCCATAGCGGCTTCGTCGAGTATGTCGTCACAGGCACCTTCGCAGTCCGCACAAGGGCAGTAGCGGTCCTTTATCCGTTGTAACTGTTCTCTACTTAGTGTCATATTTTACTCCTTAGTAAAGTAGTCGCTTATCTGATTCGGTTTTACTCAACTGATTTGGCTGATACGCTCATGCTATATAGTTTTCTTCTAGTATTGTGGCTCGCTCATCGGATTTGGTTTTGCTTATGTTATTTGGCTCGTTTAGTACCGGTGGTCCGCTTCACCTAGTGACTCGTTTATGGTCAGGGGTTGCTCTTGCGGATTGACTCACTCTTAGCATTCGGTTTACTTACCAGTCACGGTTCGCTAACGAAATAGGGGTGTCTTCATTTTACTGGTTCGTTTATATTATGTGGTTTACTTCTATATAGTGACTCGTTCTCATTGCTTGGACTGCTCTCGGTATGCCGACTCGCTCTCAACATTTGGTATGCTTCCTATCGGTGGCTCGCTCCTTGCTTTGGTATGCACTTCCTAAATGGCTCGCCCATCAAGCTTGGAGTGCTCGTCGGTAGTGGCTCGTTAACTTCTAGCGGTTTACACCAAAACGTGACTCGTTGATTTTTACTGGGCTACTCTGTAAATTGACTCGTTCTTCGCCCCGGTTTACTTATTCGGATAAACTCGTTTTATTGGGCTGGATTTCTTATCACCCAGGACTCGTTCCTTATTTAGGTTTCCTCCCGTTTATGCCTCGCTTACCTATCTGGTTGTACTCGTTCGGACGGCCCACTCAAGCACCTTGGTCTACTGCATTATACTGGTTCACTTACCAAATTAGTTTTCTTATGCCTATGGTTCACTTTCCAGAATGGTGCGCTCGAAATTTTGGTTCGTTTTTAGTGCAGGAGTACTTTGCTTTGAGACTCGTTACTTGGAGTGGTTTACTACGTTTTTTGACTCGCTCCTCGAAATTGGTATACTAGATGACCGTGACTCGCTTTTTCTGTCGGGCTATACTTGCCAACTTGGCTCAGTGCTATAACTGGTCCGTTACACCATACTCGTTAGGATCCGCCAACTGTTTCTCAATAGACTCTAGACGGTCAAGTTTGTCGTCCATCGCCGCGAATAGTATAAGCATCATTTGCTGCTGGTGGAACATGACGAACATCATATTCTGTATAACAGACTGTAGATCGTTAGTCGTGTCCAATGCCTTAGTAAAGTAGGCTTTTAGTAACTTCTGCTGCTGTTCTATATTTTTTTCTTCTTCATCACTTAAACTCATATCGACCCCTTCTTACTGAGGAAATACTATCCATGTTAACTTGTCGAGTTTTTCTACCCTATATCCGTCTGGAAAGAGTTTCAAAGCTTCGGGAAAGTAGTTGTACCTATGGGCGGATAGGAACACGACTGGTCTGGCTTCTTCCAGCGTTCTCTTCATACCAGCTAGTACCCTATCCTCGTGACCTTCCACATCTATCTTAACTAGTGTAGGAGGAACTAGACCAAGGCTGTCAACGGTTACTACTTCAACTTTGCTGCCGGATTCGCCAACCATATCTAACTGACTGAAGGGCGATACTGTGGCTGGATATAGGTATGCAACAGCGTTAAAATCAGAAACTGCTTTGTCGATGATTAGTGCGTTGCCTATGTGGTTTAGCATCAGTACCTTACCAAGTATAACAAGATTAGCAGGATTAGGCTCGATAGCATAGACTTGCGTACCCCGACTTGCTACCAATGTATAGTAACCTAGATTGGCACCTACATCGTATACTATACTATCTGGATGTACAAGCTTGCTAAACCTCCTAACCTGACCCCACTCATAGATACCTAAACTAGCAGATAAGTTGGACTCGCCGGCACACCACTTCCGCCCAAAGTTTGGGCCTAGTGGTATATAGGTTACAGTACACGAAGGTATACAAGGTTGTACTAGTCTACTCAGGCTTCTGAAGGGCTTATACCTGTCAAGGAGTCTTGCTATTCCCTTCTTATCCTTATAACTCATCTTTCATATCCGCACTCATCTAGTAGCTCCTGACAGATATGATCGCACTCGGTGAAGCCTTCGTTCCAACCGAAACTGTAGCCCTTTTTATATCCGCTTTCATATACTGTTCTTGCCGCGCCTGTTAGTCCAGGAGTGCCAGATAGTATACAGGGTATTACAACCTCACATTCTTCCCAGTGCATCATACCGCAGTCAGGGCATTCAAGACCAAACTGCCACTTTAGAACCTCTAGGAAGTCTATAGCGCCTTGTGTGAAGTTGCCTTCGTAAGTAATTATACCTTCTTCCCAACATATTTTGCTTTCGGCATCACCGAAGATAAGGCACTTTCCGGGCGATATCTTGTACTCAGACTTGGCAACTTCGTATCCATCATTCCAACCTTCAACATACGTCTCTTCTATCTCGTTATACTCGTTGCTAGGCTTGCCTTCAGGTGCGAACTCCATTTCGTCCATTGCTTTGTTGTAACCATCGTAGTGGCCTGCCCAGTAGTCAGCATTGTGTCTTGCTTCAAGTTGCTCTTCCGTAAGTACCTTACTGCCAGGTTCTGTTAGTATGTCGTAAATGTCGTCAATGTCTCTACTATTACTATCCGTACTACCTACTACAAATAGTACAAAGATTAGTGTTATATAGGGTACTCCAAACTTAGTTAAACCGATAAAGTACTCCTTCAACTCTTGCTTCATTCCAACCTCCTGTCTTCGATTTCTATGTGCTCATCCAGTATTACTAGCTTACCTTCTTTGTAGTCATCCCGATGCCAGTAACCTTCCAGTTCCACCGACCCTTCCTTAATTATGTAGTGATCAGCATAGTAATCGCTATCTATCCTATAGGGGGCATCCTCAATTGGCGGTTTATCGTAAGACCACTCTATAGCGAATACACCTAGCGAAGTGGCACATAAAGCAAATGCTAGTGAAACTAGCAGCATCTTCCAAGACCAACCTAGAAGGGAGAGGGTTCCTACTATTAGCATGACTGCTATATCTAGGCTAAAAAGCGATATGTAGAGCCCTTGCATACTACCTCCTTAATTTGCTAAAAAGCAATATAGAGCCCTTCCGCACTTCCTATCTACCCAGCTAACGAGTCTCCAGGAATGTCCCAGAGTTGGTATGAAGAGTGCGGCGCCGATAGCTAGGGAAGTCCACCAGAGGAGAGCTACTGCAGTTGTAGCCCAAACTTGTTTAAACTCTTTAGTTACTATAGACACTTAGTTAAGCTCCCTGTGGCAGTGATCTATAACGGCTTCCTCGAAGCTATCAAATACTGGGAAGCTTACGGTTTCTTCAACTATTTCCATCAGCTTGTCTTTTTCCCGTATCTTGGTTGACAGGTGAAATTCATGGACGCCTTCTCTTTCACTACCGTAGACCTTTAGGGGCTGAGATCTTACCACTGAGCTACTCTCCATCAGTTCGTATAGTTCACACTCGACTTCCGCAGTATAGGGCGCCGTAAAGTACAGTTTGTTCTGTATGCACATATTTAGATTAAGGTGTAGTACGACTGCGCCTACTATAAGAAATACTACTACAAACATCATTACGAAAGCCCAATTAGGTTCGTTCTCCTCTCCTTGCGCTGAGGTTAAGTGTATGCATAGTGTAAAACTGATTAGTATCCACATGAAGAATCCAACACAAGTCGATACTACTATAAGTGTTACATGCTCACTCATTTGGCTACTTTCCTTCTAGGGATTCAAGTTGCGATTCCAGCCAATCCCGAAGATCTTGGGGTTCAGTTACTGGGCATTCGGTAGGGATAAATTCTTGTAGTTCACTACTCCATTCTAGCCCGCCCAGTTGTTTACTGTAGTAGTCTTCCTGCATATGCTGAATCTCAACTGTTCGATCCCAGTTGGCAATAGTGAATCCGGTACCAATACTTGCTGCGATAATTATACAGAGTAGAAGTACGCCAAGTGCTACTAAGCCTCCGCCTATATTTGATAGGGCTTCTTCGTGGTTGCGAAGTGCTCTGTCCACCGAGTTAGTATCGTTTTTTATACTTCCTAGTATGTAGTTTGTGTCTTTTAGTTGCTGCTCGAGCTCCTCATTTTTAGTTTCTTCAGACATATAACCTCCTTTTAGATTTCGGTACGTGGAGCACCGGAACGCACGTATGTGCGTGAAGTTACGACTTCGGTACGTGGGGCTAAAACTCGCACTCACCCCAAGTAGGTGTATGCTTACGACCCGAATATCACAGCCGGCGAGTTCCTACCTACTGGGCTATACCCCGTACCTAAATACTAGTCAAGCTTACTAGGCATCTTGTCCGGGAACTCGATACCGATAATCTCAATCTGTACCCTCCGGGTGACGAGACCGCAGGAATCGAGTAAACGCTGAGCCACATTCTTTCTTACTTCGATCACTATCTGGGGTATGCTATACCCGTACAGGACGTTGAAGGCCAGGTCAACTTGCGCCTCCTTCTTACCGTGTGCCGCATCTACCCCGGTAGCACGTGATTCCCCTCTCTTAACTACTTTGGATATACTGCGGGATAGCGATGACTTACCCATTGCGGACACGCCATCTATCTCCCTTGCGGCCTGGCCTGCGATCTGTGCGAGAACTTCGTCACTTATGAAGGTATCTCCTTCAACTACGAAGTCTTCCAGATCTTCGAGCTCCTGCTGACGCTCAGTCATCTCCTTTTCCAGTATCTGTTTTACCATAGTATTCACCTCCTTTCTATTTTTCTTATTTTTAGTCTCCCAATCCGTACTATAGTACGTTTAACTAACTCTCCCTACAGACCTTATACACCACGAGTTAGGCTCTACAACTTTACGGAACCCATAAACGGACATGAACAGCTCCGCAACTAGGCTTGACGGTAGTACGCGGTTGGATGACCCTACTAGCTTCCTAAGTAGTGTAGATGGATTCCTATTGCCAAAGGTGTCGCAGTACACTAGTTCTAGCTTGCACCGGCGCATTAGCTCACATAAACCTGTCTTACTAAAGAAGGTCGTATGTGGGAAGACATCTTCCTTGAACTGGTAGTCTAGATTCGGCACCTCAATAAAGACGAAACTGCCTGAATGAGTAAGCTGCAGCGCATCTATTAGCATACTGGCCGGTTCGGTCAGATGTTCGAGTATCGAGGATAGGACGATAAGATCGTACTTATGGCGGTCATCCGTTGTATCAATTAGGGACAAAGAGTCCCGTATGCACAGGTTAGGTTTCGTGTACGAGTGTTTTATATAGTCCGACATGACCCGACTTGGTTCCACAACGTGGTAATGGTCCGTATCTAAAAACCAGCCCAGGTAACCGTGGCCTGCACCAATATCTAGCGTACGAGACGGTCTAGGTACGTATTGGTGTATAAGATTAGCCCTGATCTTTGCAAGTCCGTAAGGTACGGGATAAATCATGCTAGAAGGTCTACTCCAGTACTCCTGCCCGCTATAGTCTAACTCCACTGAGGGACTCGCCCTTCCCGAGCCGCAACAGCTACAGCTACGTATTAGACTTTCCTGCCGCCCTGGATACTCAATGGCAGTGCCGTTTAAGGGTTCATTGCAGCAGGGACATTTTACCTTACTATCCATATAACTACTCCTATACAGTAAATATACCTCCGCCTCCGATTGGGGGTGCCGGCGGGTCCTTCCTATTTAGTTTCTCGAGCTGTTTAAGTATTGCTTCTTGCTGCTCCTTGATCTCGTCCATATCCTTCTCGAGTTTAGATACCTTTTTGAGTGTGGCTCTATTCCACTTAAGCCCCCTCTGTATATCACCCCTAAAGATCTTCGAGCTCGTATAGAGTAAGTCTTGCTGTGCCCGGAACACACTTGGCATAGATATACGCCATTCCCAGAAAACTGCTCCTAATACAATTGCTACCGCAACTATTGTCATAAACTCCCAGTATGCGAAGTGGAAGCCCAGGTAACGATCCATAACTTCTACACCTGCTACCTTATACCAGGTGGAAGTCATCATTAGGAAGGTTGCGCCGTTTATGTAGATTGCTAGGTGCGTCCAGGTAACCTTTGCCCTGCCCCATATAGGCAGCATTATTCCGGGTCTATCGGGGAGCAGTATACTTTCTATACGGGTAAAAAAGCTCATTCGGTTATCTCCTCTTTATAGTATGCCTCCCAAACCTTTAGTCCAGGTATATCGATTATTAGCTTGTCCCACGGATCTATATTAACTTCATTCTCGTTAGGTAACCTGTCGGAGCTAATAATAAAGTAGTGTATAACACCGTAGTCATCAAGTATTTTGTACTTGTAGTAGTCACTTATAAACTTGTAAGGATGTATAAGGGACTGACTTACACATGCCTCGTGTTCGTAAGGTGTATGGAAGAATACTCTCTGGACTCTGTCAGTTAGAGTACTAAGGGCATCCGCATGTTCACTCGTTATGAATCTTCTTTCATATAGCTTATCACCCGGACTTAGAAATATGCCTGTATACTCATCCATACCTACTAAGTGGGGTATAAGTCCGCTACCTAACAACGTCACCACGATGAGACCTACTACAACTACTAACTTAAATAGCTTACCCAGTCGCCTGCCAAACCAGTACAAGACTAGTGCACCTAGCACAGCCAGTATAGGTGAGGCATTTAGTACAGCCCTAGATAGCCCATACCTAGACTCGCTAAGCACGTAGTACGACGACACACCAACACCTATACTAACTACTAGAAGTACCTTGTAAGCATCCAGTCTAGACCAGTGTGCTGGAGCCAGTAGTAAGTGCCTAATGCCGTTATAAATAAAGGTAGTATTGATACCCATCTTGTTACCCTAGGTAAAAGACTGCAAGCCAAAATTGCAATCAGTATAAATGCTGATGTGTAGTGTGAGAGGAAGCAGCCTACTCCTAGTAGACTTAGTACTACTGTTTTCTTCCATCCGTTTTCCTCACTTAGTAGGGCTAAAATAGTTAAGGCAATGAATAGTGTTCCCAGGCTTGTTCTTGCACTCGCCGTTGTCCAAATAAACATTGGCTGTAGGGTAACAACTAGGCCAGCGGCGAAGGCATAGAAATTACTTACAAACTTTCTGGCTATTGCATATACAACTACAGGAAATATACTAAAGAGTACTGGATATAGCGCTCTGAATAGCTGCTCATGCTCGGCTCCTACTGCGTCTTGGAAAAGTGTAGGTAGTAGTGTTACACTTAGGCAACCCGTTATCAGATAGCCATGCCTAATATATAACTCGTCCGTTATATCCGTCTGCATAAAGGTGTAATACTCTCTATGCGCATCCGCACCTAGTATATGCTCCCCGATCAGTGCAAGTGGTAAGGCCATTGTAAGCCCAATCACTAGAAGACCTAACGCCCACCAATTTATCTTGGGCATCTTCAACGGCCAACTTACTAACACCAAGCAGTAAACATAGCAAAAGGTTACCATCCAGAAGAGTGGGATAGTTATCTCTTCCCGTAGGGTAGTTGATGTAACTAGTCCTGTTAGGTAGATTAGTACGATCCAAATGCCAAACCCAACTAGGTACTTGTCTAGCGTTCTCATCGTATGCAGAGGGTAACCAAAACTATAACTACGGCAAATACTGCTATAAGGGCGAGTACCTCTATAAACTCAGGACTCCACTCAAAGATCTTTTTTAGTAGTTTCATTCTTAAAGATATAATCCTTTCCAGTATAGACCGTAGTTATACCTACTACTAGCCACCAGTGAGGTGCTAGCATTGTCCAAGTGGTATGATCGAACATGCCTAACATTATTAGCATTAGCCAAATGTACCTTAGATTACCCTTCGTAAAAGACCAACACGTAACAAAAAGCCATGCAAGCGCCGCAAAAATGCCAACCTGGTCGAGAACCACCAGCGGGACATTCTCGACCGTTTTCCTGCCCGTCTCGCTAGTACTATATACTGAGTATCCATGTCCAACGATTGATACTTCTTCAAGGGTGGATATATATGCAGGTATTCTGTTTTGCCCCCAGTGGTAGTCTTCGTGTTCTTCATCTAACAATGCTCCTTGTTTGACTGTTTCCAACGCGCGTGAAGTCTTCTGGAACTGCTCTTGACCTGCACCTATCGTAAACCATAGAGATAGAAGTATAAGTAGGACCAAAACGGAGACAGTTAAGTATTTGTGGATATCCCTTCTTACTAGTACAAAGAAAACCAGTGCGCCTAAACATAAGACACCTTGAGGCGAACCCGTCAAGACAGTACCTAAAAAGCCAATAACCAAGTAAACTACTTTCCATAGTCTTCTCCTAATTAGCAGTAATCCAACTACTGTACCGAAAACGATTATCGCGGAAGTCGCTTCGTAGTTAAGTTCGTTTAGGTAACCTCCATTTAAAAGAGTCCACCATCGATCCCAGTCGGATTCTAAGAATACGTAAGATATTACCAGGGTGCTTGAGACTAGGGTGTAGGGTACAAACAGTCTCAAAGTCTCTAAACCTAATGATCTCCCAATGAAATAACTTGATGCTAGACTTGTAGCTATACCTAATTCCAACAAGCTCTGTATAGATAAATCTACTATGCTCCGGAGTCCAATCGCTAGTAGGATTACGAGTAGAGGAAGCCAAATCTTCTTAGGACCAAGACTTAATCTTTTCTTGTACCATAAGTAGGCCCCTACTCCTAGTAGTATTACGGCACCCAGAGCGGGTGTAAAGAATAAAACATTACCGTCGCCATTTCTCCACGTTGCCCACTCCCCGTGCATAGTAAAGAGGACTAGACCTGCTCCGGTTAGCCAACCCAGCCACATTCTACTCTTCGTCTTCCCTCGTACTAAGTCCTTCATATAAGTGTGGGTAGAATAGTTTGTGAGCCATCTGTGCTGGAAGTATAAGCTGACGTGGTAGCCCCAGGGATGCAGCTAGGAACGTTGGACTACCAGGTCCGGCTTCCTTTGTTCGTTGCAGGAACTCTCCGAGTAGTTTACCAGTTTCGGATTCCGCCGTTTTAAACGGTAATGTAAACTTGGTATCAGTATAGTTGCCGTCAGGCACTTCCATCGTGCTAAAACTCCTTTAGCGCCTCGCAAAGTTAAAGGCAAGCCCAACAGTAAGTACTAGTAGTAAAGCCTTCCAATAAATACTAAGGCTAGTGACTATATCGAAGGCTATTACTATTAGCATTATAATAAGAACACCCAAGACCAACAAGTTGTTCATTGGCTACCGTACTACTAGTTTCTCGAAGTCCAGCCAACTACCTTCAACAGTACCGTCAGTCGTAAGTACAATAGTGCCGGCCTCGTCCGTACCTACCCAGAATGCACCACACCCTTCCCATCTATCTACGGCTTCTTGGTGCGGATGTCCGTAACTGTTGCTTGCACCGGCAGAGTAGATTATGTTATCAGGTAGAATCTCGTCCAGGAACTTCTGTGAGGATGAGGTCTTACTACCATGATGACCTGCTTTGAGAAAGTGTGCTTTGGGTAACTCGAATGCATCGCACATCTCTTCCTCCGCTATCTCTTCGGCGTCG
>Ga0180433_10009583_pt1 | contig 11823 bp, 9 predicted proteins | sample SS_ome_8_FD_132980 | JGI IMG/M metagenome (GOLD analysis project Ga0180433, IMG submission 132980) | Hypersaline lake sediment archaeal communities from the Salton Sea, California, USA - SS_1_D_1 metaG | ecosystem: Environmental > Aquatic > Non-marine Saline and Alkaline > Hypersaline > Sediment... | reverse complement strand
GTATTTCAGATAAACTAAAGGATCAGGCCCCTTATGCTTTGGAAAAATTGAGAGAAATTGGACTAGAAATTTATATGATTACAGGAGACAACAAACAAACGGCTTTAACTATTGGAAACCTCTTAAAAATTGACAAAAAGCATATTTTAGCTGAGGTTCTACCAAATGAAAAAGCACTTACAATTCAGAAATTGCAGGAATCAAGCGAGAACAAAATAATCGGAATGGTAGGAGATGGAATCAATGACGCACCTGCTTTAGCTCAGGCAGATGTTGGAATAGCTATTGGTTCAGGAACAGATGTTGCAATTGAAACGGCAGACATCGTGTTAATGAGGGGAGATCTTCGTAATGTCGTTTCAGCAATTAACTTATCTAAGAAAACATATAAAAAAATGATTACAAATCTCTTTTGGGCATTTTTTTATAATTTAATTGGGATTCCTATTGCTGCTGGAGCTTTATATGGGCTTACAGGATTCTTTTTGCCTCCATATCTCGCAGCAGTCTTTATGGCTTCGAGTTCTGTCTCAGTAGTGACAAATGCGTTGTTCTTAAAAAGGTTTGAACCTAAAACACCAATGCAAGTGGAAGAAGAACTATTATTGCGCTCTCAAAAAAAAGTAATAGATCCTGTATGTGGAATGGAAGTTGATCCTGGTCGTGCGCTAGAATACGAGTATAATGGAAAACTATTTCACTTCTGCAACACTAACTGTGAAGTTCAATTCAAAAAAAATCCTGAGAGGTTTAAGAACTACGATAACATTGATCCTAAACTAATGCATTTATCAATAGAAGATACTCTTAGCCAAAAAACTGATAATGAGGAACAATTTAAGGTGTTAAAATGTGAACAATGTGGACACATGGAAGAATTACCGGAACATTGTGGAAGACAAATGCATAAAGAAGGTAATCAATTAGTATGTTGGATGGGTGCTAGCTGTGGAGCTCAATCAATTCCAACTCATTGTAATAAAGAAATGAATGTTATTAAAATCCAAAAAGAAGAATTAAACAAGATCATACAAACAAAAGAGGTTGATAAAAAAGTGGGTAAATTAAGATGTTTTGATTGTGGAATAGAACAAGATATTCCAGTGCATTGTGGTCAAGCAATGCATAAGGAAGGAGATCGATTAGTTTGTTGGATGGGTACAGATTGTGGTGCACAACCAATTCCAGAACACCATGGAAAACCAATGGATGTAATCGAGTAATTTTTTTAATTATATATAAGAATAATTCAAAATTGAGGTGGTTAAACATTACAAACGAAATAAAATGTAGTAAATGTGGTAATATTATTGAAACAATTCCAGTCCATTGTGGTCAAGACATGACTATAAATAAAGAAACAGGGCAGTTGGAATGTTGGATGGGTCCAGATTGCGGTTATGTAAAGCTAGATGACATTTTTTGCGTAAAATGTAAAGAGAATGTCTGCTAATATTTGAGACTATTTAAATATCAGGGATTTCTCTAATCCCAATAATACTTTCAGGATTTCTTAAATCTTTTTAAGTCTATATAAGTTAAACAGACCATATGATGTAATAGTCATTCCTATGAATATAAATAATGCAGCTATCGCAAAATAAGGGTATGCAGGAATTATCCCTCCAGTCCAAGATTCCTGATTTATTATATAAGAGGTCACTGCTGAACCCACGTTAGCGCCTAAACGTATGAAGTATCCTAATACTACAAGAAGAGCATTTCTTCTATAGAGTCCTGTTGATTGAATTCCTAAATATAGGAATCCTACAATGAAAAAGAGTGATTGAATCCCAATAACACCTACTACAATTAAGAAAAATATATTAAAGGGTAAAGGAAGCTTTAGGGTATAAAGTATAATAAAACCTAAAATGTAGATTATAATGAATGGTGTTTCAATTATAGTTATTATATGTTTCTTTTTCAGCCATGGATTTTGAAATAATCCCTTCTCTAAATTGAAGATCAAGTATACAAAACTCGTTATTACAAAAGTATAACCTAAACCATACAAGAAATAGATAGGATCTAATTCATCTACATTCGTATTAAAATCAGTTATCTTGTTAAAGATCCAATTTAATATCGCTCCACTTATTTCAAATAAAAAGAGAATGATTAACGAGATTATAAATGGACGAGCAATCTTCTCCACACTCTTTAAATGAGAAATAAGGAATGCTAATATAATTCCAGATCCTATAAAAGTTAAGATCCTACAAATATCTAAAAAATTTATTGCCGGCTCCACAATAATAAAATACTATTTCATAAATATAAAATAGCTTATTTATAATTATGATTTCGGTAAGACAAGAAGCTATTTTAAAAAATAACGAGTAGAAAAAGATTATTCAGAAATTATTTCCTTCTTTGGGAATGTATCAATCAATCTTATAAGGTCGTTCTTGTTTGGCACGTGTTCTAATTGTTTCTTATAATCGGGATAATGTCTAATTAATAGATTCAATAGTTCAAGCCAAGAGAGTTGAAGTTCTGTTTGATCAGGAATCTGTTTTTTTATTTTTTTAATTGTATTAATCGACTTTTTTAGTTTTTGGAGTTTAATGTAATTTTGCCAGACATATTTCTTAACTTCAACTAATTCTTCAGGTCTAAAACTTGCAAGTGAATAACACATGCTATCGTCAGAAACCGGAATAAACTTGATTTTTTTATCTTCAGGTTCTTCGGGGTTATCTATCAACCTGAGTTCTAGATCTGATTTATTAAATCTTTCTAAAATTGGATATAATTCACCAGAAGTCATTTTCGTTTGCTTGTAAACCTCAGCCGTGATTTCTGATATCGGATAGTGAAAATCAGGATATTTATCCTCGTTTTCTATTCTATAAATGTATTCTTTTTTAATGATCCCAATAATTTGATTTTTCAAAATAAGCGGTATTTCCTTTTCAGCTGTAAGTAAATTTTTCGCTTTAAGTTTGTCTTTATCTATAGTCTTTGTACTATCAACTCCCTTACTGTAACTTGAAGTTAAAGACGAAATAAACTGGTCTGAAGCTTTATCTTCTTTTAAATCCTTGCTAAGTTCTATAGTTTTCCTTTTCTCGGCAGAAACCGTTTCAAACAATCTATCCGAAAGATATTTTTTGGCTTTTTTTTGAGCTACATCTTTTTTCTCGAATGTTTCTGTTATTGATACGAAATCTACGACTTTTATTTTTCTACCAGCTTTATCTGTCTCTTTAGATATCTCGATATCCATGTGTTTTTCTGCTAAATGATCTATAATATCATGAATAGCTTCTAAAGAAAGTTTTGTAGACTTTATCATTTCTCTTTCTAATATTTCTAAGGGATACGGCTCTCCTCTACGAATATATTCGTTTCTAATGATTTGATATACTTGCTCTGATTCTTTTTCTTCCTCGCTAATAGTTTCTTTTAACATTCTCATGAACATTGATGTTTGTTGCGGTTTTAAGTAGTATATAATTAAAGTCATACCAAGGAAAATAATTATGAGCACAGAGATAATATATTTATCATACATCAGGAAAGTTCCAATATCAGTTATTTCTTGGTTTGGTACATTAGTACTAAGAGCAAAGCGAGTTAAAGATTGAGAAAATACACAAGCTAAAAGAAACAATATCAGTCCGTCCTTTTTAAAGAAAAGAATACGCCAACCAAATGTTTTACCCGTTTTTAACATCACTCTATATAAAAAGTACATGGAAACAATGAATTCAAGGATAAATATATACACCAGAGCTGCACTATTTGTTCCCAATGCATTTTCTAAAGTAGACATTGTTTCAGGTCTTAAGAATAAAAATATTGAGACTTCCATAAGTTGAAAGAAGAATATAAATAACACGATTAATGAAAAAGTAAAATTATCAAATTTACCTGCTCTCTTTGTTTCAGCAAGCCTTCGAGTAAACACATATTCAAATACAATAAATAACAATGTCAAAATCAGGCTAAAATATATTAAAGGCATTATTAATGTCATTTCTGTGAGATAGACACTAGTGGCTCCCGATGGATCAGCATTTCCTAGAAAATCTAGTGTAAAAAATACTAATAAAGTTCTGTATATAAGAGATAAAATAACTAATATTCCTAAAATAAAAATTGGAGTAATAGAACCGATAAATGATCTAAAACGAGAGTATTTCGAGATAAATCTCACTTCAATATTCGTAGAAAATCTTCTTGAGTACGTATAAAACTTGCTACTAAGAAGAAATAACCAAAACATCGAAAATAATAATAAAAATGAAATGATGTTATAATTTGTTGAAATGAAAAATAGGAAAAAAAGAAAAACAGGAATAAATACTGCTGCATCAACTAAAAACTGTTTTAAGAAAACTCTATAGAATTTTCCTTCAAAAATCCACATTCTTATTTTATCATTACTTAGGAGTACTGATAAAATGATAAATTCTGCCAGTACTGTATTGGAAAATTCAAAAGGATGCCATAAAGTAACCAAATTAATGAACGGATTGTCTGGAAAATCGACTCCTAAGATTAACACAAATGAGTAGAATCCAAAAATCGCATACATCCAATAAAACTTCTTAGTAAAAGAATAAGATTTTGGAGGTTCTTCACCTTTCAATAAAATATCCTTAGGGAATACGATTTTTTTTACATATGTGGCTTTAGATTTTAGATTGTCTTCAATTTTATTTTTATAATATATTAAAGATTTCTTTCTTTTATCCATATAAGCGCTGATTTGACCTTTTAATTTTCTTGTTTTAGTTTCTTTAATTTTTGGTGCTTTTAATACCTCTAATTTCTTTTTTTCTTCCCTTTTTGGAGATTCTGCAGAATCAGAATTCTTTTTTGACATTATTTAAAATTAAAGTTATATTATTACATGTATTAATACATAATATAAGATTATACATAATTTAAGTTTTAAAATACTTGAACGAAAATGAATGCTAAGATTGAATCAACAGAAAAAGAAAATTTAGTCTTATTAATCAAGAAAGCTATTGAATTACTTTGCGAGAAAAATCTGAGTAATGTTGTTGTCTTATCTTCTTATAAAATAAATTCCGTTTTAAAGGATAATTATGGTGTAGACATAAAGATTGATAAAATAGGAAGAATATTAAGCAACATTGCCAAGAGAAACGAATTAAAGAGATTGAGTACGAATATTCCAAAATATAAATTATATGTTTCCATGCTTCCAGCCTTAAAATATAATTAACAGTAATTTAAGTTACCAAGCTTATCCTAAAATGCGATAATATTACAAATATATCACGGGTTCCTTTCTTTCTAAATGGAATTGAAACAGTCGACCTTGAAAAGGAATTTAATCGATTTTTTATCAAAGATAAAATGAGGAATAAATTAATTATTAAGCTTCTTTAATAACGACATAAATTTTATGTATGTGAATCCATTCCTGATGATAGATAGATAGGGAAGATAGTATTTTCTTATTTTTTTTTTTTTTCTTTAAATATATTAAATAATAAGATGGTCTAAAAAGAAGCTTTTAGATCAATATGGCTATTCAGAGTACAACATTTGAACAAGAATTATCTTATGATGACATGTTTAATGTTCACCCTCACGAATTATTGCTTTCGTTTAAAGAACATCAGTTTAATTTGGAAGAGGGAACAACCTGTAATTTTTCTGTAGTGGAAAGGATCAACAAGAATAAGATAAATCCTGTTGTTAGACGAGCGACATTTAACGATATCAATGATATTATATCCGTTTACAGAGATATTTATGGTCCTACTTATCCATATAAGGAGATGATGGATCCTGAAGAAGTAAACAAAAAGATTACTTCTAATAATGTAGAATGGCTCGTTTTTGAATCAAAAACGGGGGAAATTGCTGGATGTCTCACTTTTGAACTAGATTTTAAAAAAAAAATTGGATATGCAAGAGGTTTTAACATAAAAAACAAATATTCTGGAAAATTAGATGCGTTCAAAGCTTGTTTAGGGTCATTCGTTGCAATGTATCACAAATACAATGATAAGATATTTAGATGGTATGCTGAAAATAGAACGGCTCATGCTAAATCGCAATACGCCTTTAGTGCAGCAGGTTTAAAACCTTTAGCATTCATGCCAAATAAAGATATTTTTTTTGGAAAAGTAGAATCTGATGTCTTCATGATATCCTATGATCATAGAGCATTAACAAGACTAAGATCTAATAATATTCCTCAAATAATTCCGGAAATAATGAATTGTTTTCAGATTACATGTCAAAAGCTTCATCCACTTTCATACCATATCTACTCTAAAAAATTGAATTACGATCATGTCTTAGTATCATTATTAAAAGATAAGATAAGAGTAGAGAGGGATAAAGATAGGTTCGGATATGAGAAATTTAACCTATCCATTAAAGGAACCGATTCTTATTTTAAGTTCTTATATACTCCTTCAGTAAAGAATTTCGAAAAAACAGAATACAAAGTGGATTCTTTAGAAGAATTGCAAGGATTTTTACAAAAATTTATAATAATTAGCAGAAAATTAGATATTAGATATGTAGAATGCTTTGTATCAGCTTATAAACCAGAACATCAACTGATATTTCAAGATATGGGATTTATACCCCGAGGATATATACCTAGTTGGTATTATAATACAGAAATAAATAGGTTTGAAGATTCTATTCTCTATAATTGTATTAATGAACCCATCTCTAAGAATCTAAATCTTATTAAGGAGGCTGTTGAATTATTAAATAATCTTAACCTTGCTTATACAAGATAATGAAACTAGGATTTCTCAGGAATTTTAAATTGTAGGCTTAAAAAAAAAAAATAAGATATTTTATAATTTTAATTGTAAGATTAAATGACTTCTATCCTTTTTTCCCCCCATTTTAACTGCTGCGTTACCATTTGCCACATTTTCAGCTCCTACAGGCCAAGATCCTCTTGTTATATAATGAGGAGTCTTACGATCCTTACCTTGTATTGAAGTCAATCCATACATGAGCATTGCCAGGTACATTCTCCTATGATCGGGATGCACTACCCAAGCATGAAAACTAATAGAATCTAATTCTCCTTTTTTATTCTTATGAAACACGTCTGGGATAACATATCCATTAGCGATCATTTCTCCAGTCTCTTTATGTCGAACAATCCACATCATCCACTGTGCCCCATTCTTAAAAATAAAATCTATTAGATTCCTTACATTATGTGTTGTTTTAGGTGTAATTTGGGCAGATGGTGGCATGTATTTTTGATATAATGAGGAATATTCTTCAATATGCTCAATCATTTCTTCCTTGCTATAATTTATGAATTCATAAGGATACTCACCCGTATCAAAAGGATCGTTTTTGTAATTGCCTTCATTGATACCCAAACTTATTAATTTCTTGTCTTTATGAGGATTCATTTTAAGGGCAGGCATGTCGTACCGGTCCTCTTGGAAGAGTAAATTAAATCCGTACTTATAGAAAGTTTCTTGATATATTGGGGGATTAATCGGGGACCCGATGAAAAGATCTTTTCTACTTCCAGGTACCATGAAACCCCATCCAAAAATCATTGTAGGCACATTTATTGGGCCTCTTAATTTTTGGAAATTGTTTTTTTTTGCATACTGTATCATTGCATCCAGCAATATCTCAATTTTATATTGATCATGATCACAGGTTCTAAAAAAGCCAAAAAATAGTGTATCACTTCCATCTTCATATACAAGCGCAAATCCCTCAACATTGTCAGTTTTCATACCAAAACTTTCCAACTCTTGATTTACCAAAAGGAGAGCCTTAGCATTATAAGTTTTCAAGTCTCTAAGTACAAATTCAACAAATTCAGGTAATATTGGTAAGCTTGTACCAGTTTGCATGTATTTTATAATACTATTTGAATCCTCTTCGATTTCAATTTTGTAAGATAGATTCCCAATTAAAATCGTTTTACTTACTGTTTTTTCCATAACATTTAACCTCCATTATTTTTTACTTAATATTTGATTTTTTCTTCGCGCAATTCTTTTTGCGTTTGAAACTAGAGATCTTTCACTCTTTCCTATGTATTCAGATAAAATTTTCATTGATTTTAGTGGAATATTTTCGAATATCTCTTTTTTCATCCGAGTTATTGCATCACTTCTAGAAATCTTCCCTTCCCGGATTGAAACGCTCATTTCAGGCATGATAAATGGTCTACCATCAGCAAGTTGTGATAAATATCCAGCGGCATCATGAGCAGAGCAATCAAAATGGGTAAAAACTTTGTAATCATTATGTCGTTTCCAGTTCATGTGAGCTTCTAAGAATTCTACTATTTTAGTTTCATCATAAGGATGGTATAAATAGAAAGGAATGAACTCTGCTACACTATTACTGGTGTAGTTAGGAAAGAATTTCATGAATTTTTCAATTTCATTCGAGGGCAACGAATTTTTAAGTATATCAACGACTTTTCCATAACTCCTTGATAAATCAACATTACTACATGGAGTTACCGACATTTCGAGAAACGGTTTATAAGGATCATTATGGTTTTGACTATGATAGATTTTTAACATTTGCGGTCGTGACCTGCCGTGAACGGCCATTGGAATACCTTGGTCGGAAGCCGTCTTGATAAATGTCCCATACATCACATAACTACATGTTATACATTGAGATCCCGTAACCATTATTGATAGCTGGTATAATGGGGCTAAATCCTCTTGTTTCAACACGGTATATTCATGATCTACACCTAATTCTGAAACAATGCTTTCAATTCGTTCCTTAGACCATTTAGTTAAGAATCCTTGGTCTAGCGTCCATGCCTTAACTTTTAAACCATATACATTTTTCAGTTGATAGAGCACATTCGTGCTGTCCTTACCGCCAGATAGACCAACTAGGGCGTCATATTCTCCTTTTCCCTTGTATTTTTCTATCCTATCAAACCATAATTTCTTCATTGCCTCGTAATTGTTAATGAGCTGCCTTAATTTTTCATATTCCTCGCAATAAACGCACAATCCATTAGAGTTGAAGGATATGTCAGGAATAGAAGAATCGTTAACGCATCGAGTACATGTTTGTCTAGTTGTTATTCCATCAATCATGGCATTCTCCTCCTTTTTGGATTTCTTATCGCTTCTAAATTCTCTAGAATTTGTAGTTTTCTCGGATCTCTGTTCAATTTCTCGAATATTATATTTAATAACTCTTGTTTTGAAACACCAATTTTGTTTAAAAAATTAGTTACTTCTCCTTCCTTGAACTTATTATTCAGGATTAACGGAAGCGATCTCTTCAAAGTTAAGAGCCATTTTTTTCTGACACTGGGATCTTGCCTCACTAATTCCGCATACTGGAGTGCGTAATGGATTCCACCAAACCTATTCAAGTCGTAAAAAGTTGCAGCATGGACTACATTACAATTTGTAAGCAATGGATCTGAATGCCCTTTTTTTATCAATTGTTTTGATTCAACAAGCTCAATAATTTCTTGTTCCTTATATGGAATTACATGATATGGGAGAATCACTCTTGGAAGATATTTACTAATAACCTCCATTTCCGAAAGATAGCATTTTTTATCTTCTTCATTAAAAGGCGAATGCAATATAATTTCGGGTTTCCACTCCTTTTTGATTTCATCTGGGGGTATTTCATAATAATAACGTGCAACCTGATCTGGAGAATAACCGAATAATACATATGGAATCCTTCTCTTTAGAGCTTCTTTTACTACAATACTGTGAATTAGATCTGAGCAATAGTCACATATATATCTAGCTAAACACCTATCGTTAGAATCATGATTTAAAAAATGCCACTTGTAGAGTTTAGTGAATGTTTTCGCAGGATTATCAAGCATGATATGATCAACATTTATCTTATTTAATGTATCAAGCATGTTTTCTTTAGCGATAGGTGTCATGAAACCTGTATCAGAAGTCACCGCTAAGGGATTCAACTTCAAATCGTTAATCAAATAATCTAATAGAGCCGTTGAGTCTTTACCCCCGCTGTAACCGATCACACAGTCGTATTTTTGCCTACTATGTTTTTCTTTCATATCAGCGATAATTAAGTTCCAGTTCTTTAAAGCTTTATGACGCATTTCTTCACTAATTATTGTTTTTGACCAGTTTACATTTTCCTGATATGGATTTTCACAATAGTTACACACTCCCTTATCGTTTATTTCTGTTCCTAAAAATCCACTTGTTAGGATACATTTGTTACATATACTAATTCCACTCGATATCATTTCCTCATCTCGATGTAAAATAATTTAATTATATATGAAAAAATAGCTGTTATATTTAAAGAAAAAATCAGAATGTAACTGAAATAACTTTGACTTCCTGAATTTCAGTATATCAAAAAAAAGAGAGTGTTTTACTTTTGAGATAACAATCCTATGAAGATGATAATAAACACAGCAATGTCAAAGGTTTCTACAATGACCGCATATAAGACATTGGTACCTAGCAATCCTTGCAATAATGGTCTTAGTATATTTGAGATAAAATATAATCCGAAACCAATCATAAGTAAAAAAGGATTCACTGAAGAAAGGCGATCATTTTTCCATGCAAAATAAAATAACCAGGTAGCAATGATTAATGATGGAATAATGAATATTGGCAAAAGAATTCCAATAAAGGTGATATTGCTAGCAGTCAATAAGACAATTAATTCTACAACAATTATACCTACGAGAATTAAATTTCTTCTCTTTTTTACTAGGTTTTCGTCTTTATATTTATCCTTTCCCTTGAGTGATAAATTATAAAAAATCATATTAATGCCAAGATATAACAAAGGAACAGCAACGAATATTATAGGAATAAATCGAATTTTCAAGAAAACTATTGCTTGATCATCTGGGAGCGTTAAAAAAGTTAAATTTTGTAGTAAATCTAAAGCTTTTCCTAAGGTAATTATCATGAACATGATCCCTATTAAACACGGAATATCATTTAGAAAAACCTCTTCTGCTTTAAACCAATTCCGGAAAATAAAGTAAGTTAATATGCTCATTATTATTATTCTGATTAACAAAATCATCATTACCACTAGTGAACCTTCAATTGATTGCAATGTAAGGAGTATCAAGTCTGAGAAATAAATAAACGCATATATTATTCCAATAACGGAAAATACTATGATTGCCAAAAGATATGTTAGGTATCTGGTTTTTTTAGGATTCCAATTCTCTCTAATACTGTTCATATTTTATTCATTCTCTATTAACTTAAATTTTATCATGAAATTATAGTATTAAACAATATCTCACTTATATTTATTTACTATTTTAGTATTAATTAATCCAAGGTTTTTTTATATCTATTTATAAATAAAAAGAATATGATAATTAAAAACAAGATATAATAAGTTAATTTAATCAACAGAATTTCAATATTAAGAGAATTTATCTTTCTTTTTGCAGTTTTTCATATATTTTATCGATACGGCTGCCGATTTCAGTTAGTAATTCAGTTTTTTCTTGTAATTCTTTGATAAGTTGTGGATTTTTTTCAATCTCTATAAATTCTTTAATTGATTTCTTCTTGCTAATTTGATTTATATAAAAAGGAAATAAATCTAATAAATCTTCCAAGATTCGAAGCCGGGAATTTATAATTTTTTCCTTTAATAATCTTGGGTGATCTATTCCAGTGCTAACATTAATGATTGTAGACTTGAATTCGTTAAAATCATTTTCGTTAAAAATTATGTTTTCTAAAAGATCTAATAATAATCTATCATTTGAATTCATTTTCAACTCCTTTCACCTTCATTTATGTCTCTATAATATAATCGTGCATCTTATTAACAAAATTTGAAAGATATTCATATGCTTCT
>Ga0180433_10009582_pt1 | contig 11823 bp, 8 predicted proteins | sample SS_ome_8_FD_132980 | JGI IMG/M metagenome (GOLD analysis project Ga0180433, IMG submission 132980) | Hypersaline lake sediment archaeal communities from the Salton Sea, California, USA - SS_1_D_1 metaG | ecosystem: Environmental > Aquatic > Non-marine Saline and Alkaline > Hypersaline > Sediment... | reverse complement strand
GGAGACTCGTAGTAAAGGAGGTGATCCAGTGACGCAAGGTGACTGTACAGGTGAATGTTCGGGCGGGTTTTCCTGCTGAACAATCCGCCTGGTCGTCCGGGCCCCGCCGCGGCTGCTACGGCCACGGTCCCCTGACGACGGCATTCATTCTCACGACTGCCGCCCCGACACTGGGGCGGCAGTTTTTTTCTCCGGCCAGACCGCAGCATGACGCCCGACGCCTCGACCACCTCCGTCGCCAATCGCAACGTGCGGCTGTTCATGGCCTTCCGGATCCTCTTCAACATTCGGTTCTACTACCCCGTCTTCATGGTGATGTTCCTCCGGTATGGCATCACACTCGAGCAGTTTGGCCTGCTCAATGCCGCCTGGGCGGTGGTCATTGTGCTGCTGGAGGTCCCCTCTGGCGCTTTGGCTGATCTTGTCGGCCGCAAAGCGTTGCTGGTAGCGGCGGCCGTGATGATGGCCCTCGAAATGCTGCTGCTCGCCGTCGTGCCGGCGGAATCCGCCTGGGTGCTGCCCGCCCTGCTGCTGAATCGGGTGCTCAGCGGAGCCGCCGAGGCTTTTGCCTCCGGGGCCGACGAGGCCCTGGCCTTCGATTCGCTCAAGGCTGCCGGACGCGAGGGAGACTGGCCCCGGGTGCTTGAGCGACTGATGCAGGTCGGCGGGCTGGCAACCATCGTGGCGATGATCAGCGGAAGCCTCGTTTATTCACCCGATCTCTTCAACATGGCGGGGGCCTGGCTCGGCCGGTCTCCAGAACTCACCTTCGCCGAGACCTTCCGCTTGCCGGTCTGGCTGACATTTTTTTCAGCCTGCGGGGCGATCGGGGTCACGCTGGCGATGCGGGAGCCCCGTGACGTGAAAAAGCCCGAGCAGCCGCTGGGCCTGCTCGAACCCTTTCGACAGACCCTCCGCACCGGCGGCTGGATTCTGGCCAACCCGCTGGTGCTCGTGATGATCGCCGCCGGCGTGCTCTTTGACCAGCCGATCCGGCAGCTCCTGGTGGTCTCCAGTCAGCTCTATGCCCGAATCGAGATTCCAGAACTGCTCTTCGGTGTGATTAGTGCCACCACGGCGGTCATCGGACTGTTCGCCGCGGCCCCGATGCGGCGGCTCGCCACGCTCCAGTCGCCGCGGGCCAATTTTTGGCTGCTGGTGGCTGTGGTGCTGGCCGGTCTGGCCGGGACGGCCCTGCTGATTCCCTGGTGGGGCGTCGGCTTCTTCATGCTGCTGTCACTCTCGATGCGGCTGCTAATGTTTCTCCAGAGCCATTACCTGAACCAGCTGGTTGACTCGCAGCATCGTGCCACGGTGCTCAGCTTCCGGGGCCTGGCGGTCAATATCAGCTATGGACTGATGAGCCTGGCCTTTGCGGCGGCGGTGACCGCCGTGGAAAAAGCGGCCCCGGAGGCCGGCCAGGGGGTGGCCTTCGACCGGGTGGTGCAGCTGCTGCCGGGCTACTTTCTCGTCCTGGTAGCTGGCTTTCTCATCTGGGCCCGCCGCCGATTGGCGGGCGAGCAGCGGCTGGCTCGGGCCGACGGCTTTGCCGTCAGTCCTGCGTCGTCCAGCGACACTCATACACCGTCCCCTCCTTCGGCGTGATCACCGACCAGCCGATCAGGGTGCCGTAGGGGTGGTCGATGGCAAACCGGGGATCCATCGTGATCGGCGGCCCGGACTGATCGACGGGATAGCGAACCAGCCGGTAGGACGTGTAGGGATGGTCTTCCGGGAAGAGCAGCCAGGAGGTCAGCAGCTCGGTCCTTTTGTTCACATAGAAAGGAAAGTGGCCCGTCATGGCGACCGGCATCTTCGCCTTGGTGACGGCCTGTAGGGTCACCCGCTCACCGATTGGTACCGACGACAGATCGAACATCACCTGGTGGTGGGCATGGAGCCCACCGCCACCACCATCTGCCGCCGTAATCGGCGGTCCGACCCGGTTGAAGACACCCTGGGGCTGGTTGACCGGCTGGCGAATCTCTATGTCCTCCATCGGAAAAACACTGGTGATGATCACCTTGCGATCCCCTTGATAGTCTTCGTTGAAGCGAAGGACGATGCGATCCCAGAAGGTGACAAAGCCGCGTTCGTCGGGGTCGGTTGCCTGGGGGTCAAAGTCCCGCAGGTCAAAAATTCGGCTCTGGGAAAGCACATCGACGCCACTCAGGTCAGCCTCCAACGGCTCCTTGAGTTCCCCCACCGGCGCGACCAGCCAATCGCCTGCCGCCGTCCCCTCCACCAGGTCGAGAATCTGCCGGATGTCGGGGTCACCGAGAGCAATCGAATCGATCACGCTGGTGAGCATTTCAGCGTGACGATGCAGGCGATAGACATAGACCGGTAGGTAAACGAATGCCAGCAGTGCGATTGCCACGTAGATGTAGCTGGGCCAGTCTCGCCAATCGAGCAGCGTTGACCAGACCTTGCGATGGCTCGACTGCCGTAGCTTGCGCGAAAGCTGAGTCGCTTCGGAAGGCTCGCGGGTTGTAGGCGACTCGCCCGCCGACTTCTTCTTGTGGCCGGCACGCGGCAGGTCAGGGCAAGGTGCCCAGGGCGGCAGGAGGGCGGTCTGTTCATCGTTGGTCAACCCCAGCCGCTTGCAGACCCGCCGGCTGACTTCATAGCCGTGGCGCACAAGCGCGTTGATCTCATAGTCGGTGAACTTGTCGAGGTCGGTCCGGATCGACTGTACCTCCATCTGCACGACGGGATGCTGAGCTGACTGATCCTCATCATGTGGCACGATGTCGGTGATCGGGATAAACGAAAAGCCTGGCTGCTGGCCAAAGTTCTCCCGTTCCAACTGCCAGACTCGATCCCAGAGAATGTCAGAGGCACGAATCGACTGGCCGATGAAACCGAGTGACCGCTCGTTGAGGATTTGAAACGGTTTGCCAGCATCGCTGACCAGAATGTGGTCAAAATCCCCCATCTCCTTTTTGAGCCAGGCAAACGCCCGGGTGCCGAGGTTGTCATAGACGCCACCGTCGGTGAACGACTCGGTGGGAAACTGCCCGTCTCGGGCGCCGAGATCGACCGCTGAGATTTCAACCGGGGGGAAAAAGCCGGGAAAGGCCGACGACGCCCCGACCACCCTGGGCAGCGTCGCCATCTGGCCCGGAATCCGCTGGAAATCCATGCTGGCGTCGGCGTCTCGCTGCTGCAAGTAGAGCCCCTGCTTGTTGAAGACCGACATCACCCCGTCGCTGACGTTCGTAGCAAGAATGTGCAGCCGGGGCTGGTCGGGCAGTTCGTACAGGCAGCTATCACCGTAAAGCTGCTCGCGATAGTACCGCTCCAGAATGGCATTGGGGGTGAGGTGCTTCGTCTCCTGCCGGGTCAGCTTGCCGAACAGCCGCAGGGTGAACAGCAGCGGCAGCCGCCGCACGATATGGTTGCGGACATCGAACTGCACGAACCTGACCAGTTCGTCGGCTGCCGCGGCGAAGGCCTCGTCGTTGCCCGTGTAGCGATCCCAGTTGATAGCCAAATGGGCTGCCAGAATCGTGCCCCCCGAGACTGAAGCGATATCGGTCACATCGTTCAGTTGCCCGGTATCCCTGAGATACCGCACGACTCCAAGGTGATAGAGCGTTGCGCGGAATCCTCCACCGGAGAGGGCGAGTCCGAGTTTGGGCATTTCAAACCACTCTTTTTGTTGACGGTTGGCGATCAGCAGCGCAGGGGCCTCAATTCGAGTCTAGCCCCGACTTTGCCGGCTGCGGTGAGTCTGCGGCCCTATTGGTCATCGCCTGCCGGCGGAATCTGCGGGCTGTAGGGGCAGGCGAGGTTATTCGGGCGGTTGAGTCAGCCCGCTGGCTACCAGCGTCAGCGTGATTCATACTCACGGCGGCTCCGATTGCTGGCAGTTGCTCTCCGCATGCTGCCAGTTGGTGATCTTTTTTCTGCTTCCAACAGAAGGCCCCCGATGCTTGCTCACTGGCAGAACCACGACCGCTCCTTCTCAACCGTGTCACTCGTCACCGCCATGGTGCTCACTTCTCTTCAACTTCCAGGGAATGCGGGCGAGTACCTATCGGGCATCGAATGGCCTGAACCACCGATTGTTACCCCCGGTGTGGCTGACCGCGACCCACCGAGCGATGCCGTGGTGCTTTTCGGCGGGCATGATGCCTCGGCTTGGCAAGGCGGTGAGAAGTGGACGGTTGAAAATGAGGAACTGGTCGTCGGGAAGGGGATGATCCAGACGAAACAGGCCTTCGGTGACTGCCAGCTTCACATCGAGTGGTCCGCCCCAACACCGGCCACCGGAACCGGACAGCAGCGGGGGAATAGCGGTGTCTTCTTCGGGCCTTATGAAATTCAGGTACTCGACTGTTTTGAAAACGGCACCTATTTCGATGGTCAGGCGGCTGCGATCTACAAGCAGCAGCCGCCGCTGGTCAACGCGATGCGGAAGCCCGGTGAGTGGAACACCTATGACATCATCTGGCGATCACCGCGGTTTGCGGAAGACGACACGCTCACCAGCCCGGCCGCGGTAACGGTTCTGCATAACGGCGTCCTGGTCCAGAACCACTTCGAACTGCTCGGCGACACCCCCTACAACCGGCCTCCCCGCTACCAGCCCCACCCAGTGAAACTTCCGATCAGGCTGCAGGATCACGGCAATCCGGTCCGGTTTCGTAACGTCTGGGTGCGGGAAGTCGCCGCGTTGGTCGGAAAAAGGGTCCGTTCCCCTGCGCTCCGGGAAGGCAAAACAGTGACGCCACTTTCAGGAAACGGCGGAAAATAACCTTCAGCCCTCGCACGGCTGGGAAATAGAGGCGAGGATTGCGGGTGACACCGATTTCGCAGCCCTGCTTTTCGCCCACCATGCCCCGCTTGCTTCAGCCAGAACCCGATTCGCCCCCGCCCGGCTGGCCGCTGGGCAGGCTGGTGGCATTGACGGCGTTCATTATTGCGGCCGGGCTCGGTGCCTGGTTGATCACCGATCGCCTGCTGATCGATCGCCGGCCGATCGTGGTCGGAATCCTTCACTCACAGACTGGGCCGATGGCCGTGAGTGAGCGATCGATGATCGATGCCGAGGTGCTCGCTCTCGAAGAAATCAATGCGAGCGGTGGCCTGCTGGGGCGACCCGTCCGCTGGGTGATTGCCGATGGGGCCTCCGACTGGCCCACCTTCGCCCGCGAGGCTGAGCGGCTGATTGCCGACGACCGAGCCAGCGTGCTCTTCGGCTGCTGGACCAGCGCGAGCCGCAAAAGTGTGCTGCCGGTGATCGAAGCGGCCGACCATCTACTGGTCTATCCGATGGCCTACGAGGGCCTTGAGACCTCGCCACAGGTGATCTACACCGGAGCTGCACCAAACCAGCAGATCACACCGGCCGTACAGTGGTGTCATGCCACCCTTGAGGCCCGCCGATTCTTTCTGATTGGGTCGGACTATATCTGGCCCCACTGCGTCAACGCCATCATCAGCGACCAGCTCGCCGGTCTCGGGGCCGAGAAGGTCGGCGAGGCGTACGTGCCCTTTGGCAGCACCGACGTTGCCCGGTTTGTGGAACAGATACGAGACACCAGGCCCGATGTCGTGCTCTGCTCAGTCGTGGGTGATTCAGTCTTGGCATTCTTTAACGCGCTGAACGCGGCGGGCATCGACCCGGAGGAGATTCCGGTGGTGACCTTCGCTCTGGCGGAGGACGAACTCCGCTCAATCGACCATGCCGACCTTGTCGGCCATTACGCCGCTTGGAACTATTTCCAAGCGATCGATCGTGAGGAGAACCGGCAGTTCGTCACGGCGTTCAAGAATCGCTACGGCCAGGACCGGGTCACCAGTGACGTCATTTCCGCGGCTTACAACAGCGTGATGCTCTGGGCCAATGCTGTCCGGGAAATCGGCACGACCGATGTCCTGCAGGTCCGCAACGCCATCCGGCGGCAGAGCCTCAACGCCCCGGAAGGCATCATCGCCGTCGATCCCGAGACCCAGCACACCTGGCGGCCCGTTTATCTCGCGAGGATTCGCTCCGATGGCCAGTTCGACATCGTCTGGTCGAGCAAGGTGGCGGTACGGCCCGTACCCTATCCGATCACGCGGTCCCGGGCTGCCTGGACCGCTTTCGTCGATGACCTCCGCCAGCGGTGGGGTGGCTGGGCCAACCCGCAGCCAGCGACAGGAGGGCGGGAATGACACCGCAGACCGGCCCTTCCCATACCCCCGTCAGCCGGCGTTCACTCGCCATGCGGCTGCTGTTCTGGTTTCTCCTGATCGCCCTGCTGCCCTGCGGCCTGCTGACCGCCATTACAGCCAGCCTTGCCAATCGGGCCCTTGAGGAGACGGTCCGCGAGCGGCTCATTCAGACCGCCGCCGCCCGGGCCACTCAGCTTGAGGCCTATGCCAGCGAACGGGTGCAGGATGGCACGACCCTTGCTCGGGCACCGATTGTGGTGACGGCGGTGACCCGCCTGCGGGAGGTTGCCGCGGTGACGGCAGACGGTGCAACTGGTCAGGCGCTTCAACAGGCGGGTGCCGACTTCAACGAGTTTCTCACCTATGTGACGGCCTCGTTCGGCTACCGAAGCCTGCTGCTGCTTGATGCCGACGGTCTCGTGCTCTACTCAATTGGCGGTGATCTTCAGCCAGGGCGGCTGGTGACCGACGGACCGCTGGCCACCAGTGAACTGGCCGCCGGCTTTGACCGGTCACGAACCCTGCTACAGTCGGAAATGGGGCGGTTTGAACCCTTCGGCGCAGCCGGCCGGCCGTTGGCATTTGTCACCTCGCCGATCTTTTCTGACGGCCAGGTTGTCGGCGTCCTTGCGCTTGGCCTTGGCTCAGAGCGGGTCTGGCAGGTACTTACCGACTCGACGGGACTGGGCGCTACTGGAGAGTTCCTGGCGGCGGAACGGGTCGGGGATGTCGCCCGGGTGACGGCACCGTTGCGGCACCGTCCCGATGCTGCGTACGACCTGACCATCAACCTGTCGGCCAAAAATGGCCTAGCCGCCCGCAAGGCCTCAAGCGGTGATCGGGGCTACGCGATTTTTCCTGACTATCGCAACGTTCAGGTCGCTGCCGCCTGGTGTTATCTGCCGAGCTATCGCTGGGGTTTGGTGGCCAAGCAGGACACCGGCGAGGCATTTGCCTTGGTACGGTTCCAGCGGCTGGCAATCAGTGGCCTGCTGATTGCGACCGTCCTCATTGTCACGCTGGTCGCGTTATTCGTCGCCCGGAGCATCAGCACCCCGATCAAGCGGGCTGTCGATCTGGCCCGGCAGGTGGCCGCCGGAGATCTTCGGGCCACAGTGCAGCTGCGCACCCGGGACGAGACCTCGTTGTTGCTGGAAGCACTGCAGACCATGACCACCGATTTGCGGTCCCTGATCGGCCGGGTCCAGTCAGCCACCGAGGCGGTGGCGGGCACGGTGTCGAGCCTGCAGACCACCGGCACCAACCAGGAGCAGGTGGTGACCAGGCTTGGCGAATCGACCACGCAGACCGTTGCGGCCGTCGAGGAGATCACCGTCACCGGCAAGGAACTTGCCCGGACCATGGATGCGGTGAATGAGATGGCCGGAAATACCGGGACGATGGCCATCGAGGGCCGCGAGAACCTGGCCAGCATGGACGACACCATGCGGCAGCTCGCCGACAGCACCGCCTCGTTCGGGTCGCGGCTGGCCGAAATCAATGAACGGGCCAAAACAATCAATCTCGCGGTGACCACGATCGCCAAGGTGGCCGATCAGACCAATTTGCTGTCGATCAACGCCGCCATCGAGGCCGAGAAGGCGGGCGAGTACGGCCGGGGATTTCTGGTGATCGCCCGGGAGATTCGCCGGCTGGCCGACCAGACGGCCGTGGCATCACTGGAGATCGAACAGGTGGTCAAGGGCATGCAGCTCAGCGTGTCATCCGGTGTGATGGAAATGGACAAGTTCACCAAGAGCGTTGAGACCGGGGTTGAGGAGATTGCCGGAGTCTCGAGCCAACTTGCCGAGATCATCAGTTCGGTCAAGGGCATCTCGGAGCGTTTCAGCCAGGTCACCGAAGGAATGCAGGCCCAGAGCCAGGGGGCGGAACAGATTCGTGACGCCATGACGACGGTTGCCGATGGAGCCGCCCGCAGTGAAGCCGGTCTCGATGCCTTCCAGGATGCGACCGCCAGCCTCCAGCAGGCCGCCGCCGGCCTTCAGGCCGAAATCGCCCGTTTCACGCTCTAGCGACCCTTTCATGCCGGCCTTCTGCTGGTGTATCGTGGGAGCGAAATCTTTCCCACCCCTGGAGAACACCACGATGCTTCACCGCTTTCTGTTTGCCGTTGCGGCCGTCTGCCTGCTGACCTCGACCGCCTTCGCCCACTGCCAGGTGCCCTGCGGCATCTATGGCGATCAGCTGCGGTTTGAACAGCTGCTGGAGGATGGCTCGACGATCGCCAAGGCCCAGGGGCAGATCAACGAGCTTGCCTCCGCCGGCCTCACCGGCCAGTCGGCCAATCAGCTTGGCCGCTGGATCATGACCAAGGATGAGCATGCCGCCAAGATTCAGGCCACGATTGCTGATTACTTCCTCGCCCAGCGGATCAAGGCCGACTCCCCCCGCTATGTCGAGCAGCTCAAGGCGGCCCATGCCGTGACGGTCGCCGCCATGAAGTGCAAGCAGTCGACCGATGTGGCCACTGCCGCCGCGCTCAAGACGGCTGTCTTCGACCTGTACCGGGCCTACGAGGGCAAAGAGCCCGACTTCGAATAGGCCCGCCCTGCGGTTCTGATGACACGATGCAGCGATGCGGCCCCCGGTTCGGCGTGCCCGACCGGGGGCCGAACACCATTGGCCGGAGGCATTTGCTTTCGGAGTGAATCATGCAAGCTGCTGGTAGCACTCTTGCCCTGACCATCACCGCTGGGGGCATGGCCGTGCTGGTGACGGCAATCGGCGGACTGTTGGCGGGCCTGCTCCTCGTGCTGGCCTACAACCAGCTCATCCGGCGACGGAACCTTGTTCGTGAGGGATTCAGTGGTATTGACGTGCAGCTCAAGCGACGGCACGAACTGGTACCGAATCTGGTCGCCTGTGTCGAGGGCTATGCCGGCTTTGAAAGGTCGCTGCTGGAGGACCTTACCCGGCTCCGGTCGACTGCCGACACCGCCGGCAGGATGGCGACGGTCAATACCGAGGAAAACCGGCTGACCGGCAGGCTGAAATCGCTCTTCGCCCTTGCCGAGGCCTACCCTGACCTGAAGGCGAATGCGAATTTCGCCCAACTCTCGACCCAACTGGTCGAGGTTGAAGACAAGCTGCAGTATGCCCGGCGGTATTACAACGGGGCCGTCCGTGACCTGAATGTCGCCGTCGAGTCGTTTCCTTCGAACCTAGTGGCCGGCTGGTTTGGATTTTCAACCGAGGACTATTTTGAGCTTGAATCGGTAACCGAGCGAGCCGTGCCACAGGTTTCACTTTCGGGATCGCCAGAGGGATCAAAGGAGGCGTGAGCATGAGGTGCAGATCTCGATTGCACTTTTTGATTCTGCTAGCGTGTGGTCTGGCGGCCAGCCTGGCTGGCCCGCTTCCGGCTGCTGAACGAATCAAATCGTTCCAGAGCGATCTGGTGGTGGCTGAGGACGGCCTGCTGACCATCACCGAAACCATCACCGTCAAAGCCGAGGGGGACGAGATCAAGCGGGGCATTTACCGTGACATTCCCACCCGCTATGGCAAGGGTTTTCTGGGACTCAAGGCAACGATCCCATTTGAAATACTCGCCGTCGAGCACAATGGCCAGCCGTCGCCCTACCACACCGATGACCGTGATGACTTCGTACGGCTGTATATCGGCGAGCAGGGCAAGACGATTCCCACCGGCAAACACCACTACCTGATTCGCTATGCCACGCGGCAGCTTCGCTACTTCACCGACCACGACGAGGTCTATTGGAATGCTACCGGAAACGCCTGGCGGTTCCCGATCGACCGGGCTGAGGCAACGGTGACCCTTCCCGGGAGTGTGCCGCTTGATCAGATCGACCCCGAGGGCTACGTTGGTAAACTTGGTTCAAAGGCCCAACAGGACCTCACCGCCAAGGTTGACCTGCAGCGTCGACAGGTCGTCTACGCCACCACCAGAAAGCTCAAAAGCGGTGAGGGCCTGACCATTGTGGCCCGGTTTCCCAAGGGGTTTGTCCGTGAGCCTTCGGCGAGCGAGCGTCTGTGGGGGGACCCGTATTTCCGCTGGGGCAGCCTCGGGCTGGTGGCGGTGGTCGGGTATTTTCTGACTGCCTGGCTGCTTGTCGGCCGTGACCCGGCGACGGGCGTAATCTATCCCCGGTTTGAACCGCCCGAGGGGCTCAGTCCGGCAGCCTGCCGCTTCATCTCCCGGATGGGCTTCGACAAAGAGTGTTTCTCGGTCTCCCTCCTCTCGCTGGCGACCCAGGGAGCCGTGGCCATCAACGAGGATGACGGTGATTACTCCCTCGAAAAGACCGGGGACCCGGCGGCCAATGCTTCGCCGGGGGAACGCAAGGTCTTTGAGCGGCTGCTTGGTGACCGCACGAAACTCGATGTCGATCGGGAACACCACCAGCGGTTCTCGGCGGCGATTGAAAAGCTGCAGAAATCGCTGGTCGGTGAATTTGAGGGAGTGCTCTTCCGGCCGAACCGGCTCTGGTTTTTCAGCGGCGTGTTGGTGGCGATTGCCGCGTTGCTGGCAACCGTCTTCGTGGCAGGCGGGGTCTCTGCCACTGGTAAGGCTGGCTTTTTTACCCTCTGGCTTTCAATCTGGTCGGTCGGCTGCGTCGCCCTCGGGCACATGGTGATCTCGGCCTGGCGAACGGTGCTGGCCGGCGGCACCGGGCTGAACCGGATCACGGGCCTGGGTGGGGCAATCTTCATCACCCTTTTCGCAGCGCCTTTCCTTACCGCCGAAATCGTTGTCCTCGGCCTTCTTGCCACCATGACGTCGCTCTGGTTGATTCCGGTGCTGCTGGGCATCGTCACCACCGTGGCAGTCTGCTACGAATTGATCAAGGCACCGACCGGTGCCGGCCGCGCGATCATGGATCAGATCGACGGCTTCCGGATGTACCTGGCCACCGCCGAACGGGACCGGCTCGATGACCTGACCCGCCAGACGCTCGCGCCAGCCATGGGTTCCCCCCAGCCCCACACACTGGAACTCTTTGAACGGTTTCTTCCCTACGCTGTCGCCCTCGGAGTGGCTAATCAGTGGGCGGAGCAATTTCAAGATCTCATCGAAGCCGCGAGCACTGAGCCCCAGTCTGGCCAGTCCACGGGCTATCACCCCGCCTGGTACCACGGCAATGCTTGGTCAGCTGCCAGCATCGGGGCGGCAGCCGCCGGGCTGGGGACAGCAATGACAGCCGCCGTCGTGGCAGCCGCGACCAGCCCGTCATCCTCCAGCGGAGGTGGCGGCGGCGGATCCTCCGGCGGAGGCGGCGGTGGTGGTGGTGGCGGCGGTTGGTAGGACTTACTTCAGCGACGGCCAGCCGTGCTCGGCCCGCAGCGTGTCCAGCCGCTGCCAGGCCGCCGACTCACGGCGAAAGAGGTTTGCAAGCTGCGTCGCAGTCACCCCCAGCCGAGTTGCCGCTGGTCGCAGTTCACCGCCGCTTGCCGTCAATTGGTCAAGCGCCTCAGCAACGAGGGCCGGGTAATCCTCGTGGCTGGCTGAGACGCAGAGCCTTCCGTGACGCACCCGGCTGCACCAACGATCGGATGGCGGTCCAGCGGCCCGCGATGTGCGGTTCTCAAGGGCCAGCCGCAGTCGCAGCCGCTGGAGGGCGATGCTGCGGTTCGCGGCCTGGCTGCGGCGTTCCCCAGCCTCGGCCCGCAGGC
>Ga0180433_10009579_pt1 | contig 11825 bp, 7 predicted proteins | sample SS_ome_8_FD_132980 | JGI IMG/M metagenome (GOLD analysis project Ga0180433, IMG submission 132980) | Hypersaline lake sediment archaeal communities from the Salton Sea, California, USA - SS_1_D_1 metaG | ecosystem: Environmental > Aquatic > Non-marine Saline and Alkaline > Hypersaline > Sediment... | reverse complement strand
TGTTTCCAGGTCCTCTGTGTTTACATCAACATAGAAGTTGGTGAGGTTGTACGAGCCGACGTTCCTTATGCTGAGGTTCCTTATATCATCTGACAAGCCTGCTGTGCCGTTTGAGCCTGGTATCAACTGCGCCCAGCTAATTGCTGTTGGCAGGACTTCTATCGCAGCCACCCGGCTTACGTTGACGTCGAGGGTTACTGTATCATTGGCATCCTGCGCCAGTGTGATGGGGCCCAATGTAAACAGGAAGGACATGATTATTATTAATGCAAGAATCAATATTCCTTTTTGAACCCCTGTTTTGGTATATAATGAATGTAAATACCAGCTATTTTCTGCGCCCATGTGTATCATCCCCCAAGTTCTTTACGTTTCCTTATTATTCCTTACCAATCTCTTTTTTCATGTATCTTTCTATCCTCTTGGACATGTTAATATCATTCTCTTCACACTTCTTTTTAAACTCATTAAGAACACCTTCATCTATAGTTACAGTTATCTGCTTCCTTGCCATACGATCACAGTATTTACACTTCCTATTATTATATATATTCTTAAATACTATATAAATGTTTTATACGGTTTTATAGCTTCTTTGTATGTTGTTATCTCGTTAAACCCCTTTTTGCGCTTTTATGCTTCGATTTTATTATTTATATTATAATATAATAAAAATATTATAATTTAATGTTTTAAATTTATTATTATATTATTAGTTAATTAAGTATTTAAAGTTATATATCATATAAATAATTATAGCTCCACACGATTCCGTGCCAAAAATATAAATAAAAAGGTGATTAATATACTATGAAAACCACCATCGCTACTGTTTGTTTGGCATTCGCCATGATTCTTATGATATTTCCCATATGTATTTCGGCAAAGTCGTTTCAGGTGGGCGTTTCGCCTCTAATTCTGAATCTGGGTGAGCTAGAAAGAGGTACTACAAAGGTGGCTTCGTTCAGCATAATAACATCATCGGATGAGAGTTTCATGGTTGATGTAAAGGCGGCCAGGGGGGATATGGGGTTTTTTGACGAGCGTACTGAGATGCTAAAAGAGTACTCAGAAGTGGATGCATCGGGATGGGTGGAATTCATGAATAACCCAATATATCTGGATACTGAACTGGAGGGAGAAGATCCTGGAATTAAGAGGTTTGAGGAGATAAGATTTTTGGTCAAGGTACCTGAGGATGCGGAGCCCGGATACCATCTAGTGGAATTGGTTCCAACACCCCGCGTCCCGAGTGGCAGGATCACTGGCGTGAATGTGGTAGCGATCACAAAGATAAACATGTTTTTTAGGGTCTCTGGTGAGGCTGTGAGAAGCGGGGAACTGCTGGACATCAATGCGGAGATTGCCGGGCCAAGAACAAAGTTTGACCTTTTCTTCCAGAACACCGGGACCGTAACCATGTCCGCAAAGGCGAACGAAATAGAGATTTACGATCAGGAGAACAATATCATAGGTAAAATGATGTCAAACACCGGTTCCGTAGAACCGGGTGGCATGCTTGTGCTTAACGGTTATTACAACAGTCCGTTACAGCCGGGGGATTACAGGGTATTCGCGAATATTTCATATTTTTCCGATCATGTCGAGGGCGAGTCGGATGTTTGGATAGAGGTGCCTGTGGTCGTACCGGCCGGAAAGATTGTGGAGGCGGTTGTGTTCCCGTGGTGGGTGGTCGTGCTGGCAGCCGTTTTAATGTTTTCGTATATAATTTACAGGAAGGCCTAGTGGTGTAGCTTATGCCAACAAAGATAACAGTATTGATTGCTCTGATTGTGCTGATTATAATTGCGGTTTTTTCCGTTCAGGTGCTTATGATAACGGCCTATTACGGGCCCGGGTATCTGGATGGAGAAGGGGTCGGGTCTGGCGATTGCCTGTTCTTCAGGTGTGAGAAGATTAGCTATATTTCATGGGCCAATGTGTCAGACCCTTCAATGGAAATAGGATTTGATGTTGGGCCCGAAGACCTCAGATTCGGGCAGATACCAAACGGCGGCAAGGGGAAGAGGTTCATAAACATTGATAACCCGGGTGAAATCTCGGCCAAGTTACGGTTCCTGTCTTTCGGGAACATATCCAAATTCGTTCACTTTAGCAAGAATGATATCATACTCGAGGGCGGTCAGACCGAAAAGATAAATGTAGAATTCTGGACAGAGCCTGACATGGAGAATGGCGAATATACGGGTGGTGTAACGCTTGTGAGGATAAGCCCCCCCAACAGCTTACTTAATTTTATGTTGGGGTGGGTTTGAATGTGTGGGTGGCTGAACTTTGCTGTTACAATGCTCTTATGTGTTTCCGTTTTTGCTTCGATGGCCGTTTCGGCTGATGCATCAAAGATGGGTGTGTATGTAGCCGATATCATGAATATTGATTTCAAGATACCGGAGTTGGGGGAGAAAAACAACATGATTACCGCTCGTGCAGGGATTCACAACACGGGCAGCATTGAATATGCTGCCAGGGTCCGCATGGATATTATGAGCAACAGCGATGTCCTTTTCACCGCATGGAGCGATGAAAAACGAATCACCCCCGGCCAGCGGGAAGGCTTTGTCTTATATGGCTACAGGCCTGAGGCAAGCAATCTTTCCATGAGGACCAGGGCATATTACGGGAATGAGATGCATGAGCTTGAGCCGTTTTATATCGGCGAATGGGAAACCGCTGAAACAAAGACAGCGTTCAGCGTAATGAATTTCAGAACATATGACAGCTATATAAGGTTCGACATCATGTCCAACCAGTCCCTGGAAGGAGTGGTTGTTTTCCCAGCCAGCTATCCCAGCACATGGATTTTCGAGCAGGAAAGGATAGACGGGCTGGAAAGGAACGCGATAAAGGAGGTTATGATACCTTACGAAACAGGCTTCTTCAGGGAGCGGGACATCTCGATTGTTATGGCCACAGAAGACGGAAGCTATTACCAGGAACAGGTGTTCACGCTGAACAGGGAAACCGGTTTGATGAAATATGTCCATCTATTGATGGACTTCCTGGGCGGCATCTTCAGGTCGTGATTACGTGGTTGTGTTATACCTTCTTACGCAGGCGATTTTTACGCGGCTTGCTTTCATTCCCATTGTGCGCTGTCACCCAGTCTGCTTCATCTTCTGTTTTCTTTCCCTTCTCCTCTTTCGCCTGCGCACGAAGATGAAAAGCAGCGCTGTTATGGTTGACAGTATTATCAAAATGATTATAACCAAAGAGAAATACCCGGGAAGCACTATTTTTAACAATTCCGCTCTTGCCAATGCAAGCTCAAGGACGCATCTTTCAAGGTCGTTCCTTGCCAGGTTAAGCTCTTCCATTGCGCTTTCATACTCTTCCCTGTCATAGAAACTGATGGCACTGTTCACTTTGGTTGTTGCTTCGTCCAGATAAGAGCCTGCAATCGAAACGTTCGCGCCATCCAGGGCTGCCTGCCTTAGCTCCAATTTCAGCCTTTCTATTATGAAAAGGTAGTTTTGTATGGTCCTCCACACTTCTTTTTTTATATCAAGTTCCTTGACTGTTATCTGTATTGTGCCGTTTTTTTCCGTTTCGTCGCTCCTGACCGTGAAATCAAGGAAATAATCATCGGCCTCTGCTTCCAGGGGCACGTTCAGCGTTATCAGGAAAATGCTAGATTTCCCGGTTTCAAGCTTATGGATGATTTCAGGAGCAACATTAAACGGTATTCCTATGCTCTTGCCCAAAAAAAGGATATTGTTAAAGCTTATGTTGCCGTATCTGACACCGGTATTGTTTACCATGACGTACAGCAAATAACTATGGCCTTTGTTGACCTCTATCTTATCTTCATATTCAATGACCATCAGCGGTAAGCCTATTTCTTCCACCACCACTGGCACTGTTGGGGTAACCGAGGGGCCCGAAGGTTCGAAGACAGGCGTAGCCGTAAAAGGGGTCACGTAAAAGCCGCTCCATGCCTCAGCAAGCCTACTATCATAAGAGGCATTGGCGTATACCCATTGGTAACCGCTTTCTGTTGGTATGTAGGTTACACTGAAGTATCTTTCCTCTCCGGGTTTTAGGTCGAAATACGTGTCATAAAAATATATTATGGGTTCCATACTGAAATTTAAAACGCTGACCTCGATTCTTTCCTGCAGATCAATGCTTCCAGTGTTCCTGAAAGCCACGCCGATCCTCATCAAGTCGTACTGTTCAATGATATAAGGGTGTGAGATATGCACAATTCCCCCCCTCAACACGCTCTCGACCCCGAGCCCAAGATCTGTTGAGGTTGCTGCGGATGAATATGATGGTAAAACAAATAACGAAACCAAAACGGATATTAAAACAGCCCATTTCATTTTCATGAAAACCCCCGGGTGTTATAATATATGTCATAGCACAATTAAAACTAATTTTCAACCGCGAATGCTGGCCCGAAACAATATCAGAATATTTATATTTAATAAACTTATTTATATTTTATTATTTTATTAATTATTAAATAATTATATATAATATTTTAAATATAAACATTTTTTTAATTTTTATATTTATAAAATATTTTAATAATTATTAATATTATATACAGCTAAAAAATTAATATTTAATGTTTATATTATATATCATCTAGTCGTGCTTGTATATCTTCCATGACACGAACAGCATCAGGAGTATCACCAAGGCAATGATTCCGTACCCAGCCATGCCCGCAACCAGCATACCCGTTGCTCCACTGGGTTTATCAGCACCTTTAATGGCGCTGCCGCCATCCAGCGGCGCGGCATTGCTGCCAGCAGACTCATTCACATTCTCCGTTTCCGTACCTGGAACAGCCATGTTGTCGCTGTCATCGTCTCCCGCACTGGTATCACCCGATTCAGACGCGCCACTGCTTGCCGCATCATCAGCGATATCCGGTGAATTCTTTGGTGAATTGTTCGGCGAATTGTTCGGCGGCATCTCAGTCCCATCCCTGACAATGACAGTGAAACGAAATGTCCTGGATTGCCGCATGTTCATTGAACCGCCTGCTTTGCCGGCCCTTGAAGTGAGCCTGATGTCATACCTGCCTGGTTCGGCGTATGCAGGTATACCTGCGGAAACGCTAACTACCCTGGCCATGACATCGCCTTCGCCCGTGCCCAGGCACTCATATCCTTCCTCTGCTGTATGATAGCCCGGCGGCGAGAACAAAAGGTCAAAGGATTCGGGCTGCACGAAGACGTCCCATTCCTCAGGCCCTTCAGCATCCGAGACAACGGACAGTGTGGAGTTTTCATGCGCGTTGAACATCAGCACCCTGAATGTGACTGTGCCGCCGGCAGATGCGTCCGCTGTCTTCGCATCAGTGACGCTTCCCAAAGATGTTGCCGACCTCGCTGTCTGGGTCATTAGCAGGAACATTATGCATGCCGCGCATATCATGCATGCGAAAGACATCTTAGCTGTCCATGTTGCCTTGTTTGCTATCATGGCAGCACCCCTGTTTCCACGGCCTTTATGGTCACATTGCCTGTGTACGGACCAAACGCCAGGCCCCAAGGGGCATTCAGCCAGAAGTATGTTGTGGCATTATTACCAGGTGAGACTGATGACCCCAGAATGTCCCATCCGCCAGTGAAGTTATATCCGCTGCTGTAATCATTTGAAACGTTGTTGAATGTTATGTTCTGTGCGTATATGGTATGCTCACTCTCGTTGTGGGTAAAGTTCGTGCTCATGATGTACAGGCTCACGTCGCATGTGGTGGTTGATTCGACTGTGGTATTGTAATCCATTCCGTCATTGCCCTTGGCAGGGACAATGTCCCCGGGGTAGACGTCATCAAAGCCAATGACTTCCCACTGCAGGGTCATGTCAATCAGGCATGAAACTGTCTTTAACGTATGGTTCGCTGTGGTGTTTTCAGACACAGAGGACATGTTTGATTCCAGAAGGACACCGATATCGTATCTGGAGCCTATGTCTCCGGTGGCGTTCACTGTCCAGGTAATATTGCACCACTCACCTTCTGACAACGGATTCTGGGAACAGTTCTGCGGATTGGGACTGTCTGTTATGAAAAAGGGCTGGTCTCCTTTTGTCGTGCTTATGCCCGTATCAGGATATTCAGCAGAACCGTTGTATCTCACTGTTCCGGTGATGTTCCCGCAAAAGCCGCCCATACATGTAACAGTGGCATTAACAAGGAATGTGGTGTTTTGCGCAACGTTCTTGGGATCTGGCGGCTGTGCCAGTTCAATCAATATGTAAACCGCGTCCACGGTTATAAACCATGTTCCGTTGCTGCCCCAGTTGCCTGCGCTGTCATTAATCCACACACTATAGTTCCATTCGCCGTCTTCTTGTCCAGTCGCATTGAAGAAGCAATAACCGCCATTCCCGGTTTTAGTCATGTCCATGGTGTAATTGGCAATGCTGCCGTTGTCAAATTCCAGCAGGCAGGTGTCTGGGTTGGTTTCATTGAATGAGACGTTAATTTCAAGATAGCTGTTTTTGGTAATTGAGTTATTTTGCAGGGTCGGTGATATCAAATAAATACCCTCAGGTGCGATTGTATCAATTGTTATTGTCATCTGGTCGGTCTGGTTTTGGTTGTAATACATGTTTTCTGCAAACGCCTGATATGTATATGTCCCGTCCGGCAGGCCGTCAGTGGCATTAAGGCTCTGGTTTACGTAAATCAGCCACTTGTTCGTGTCATATTTATTCAGGTTTGATGCATATTGCTGATATACATTATCTGCGGTTAAGTAACTGTTCCAGATTCTTATCTCGTCTATTGAGCCATTTAATCCTGTGTGATTATATTCGTCATTCCCAAAAAAAGAATAATCAAATATATTCATCGGCGGGGTGAATGAACTTACACTGTCCCTTTGTAACCCATCAGTATAAAGCCAGGCAGAATTTCCGTCAAAGCTTCCGGCAACGTGATGCCATACATTTGCATCCCATCCAGATGTGCTTGTCATTAATGTTTCATTCCCTACGTGGAATCTTAAGTTATTGTCTGAGTCCTTGTGCAAGGATAGCCCTCCCAAGTATATGTCTCTTACTTCTTCTGCTGTCAAACCCCTGTCCCAGATTGCCACCTCGTCCATTAAGCCGTTGTAATCATCGTCGCCTCCCGAAGAACCTATCATTAGGGGGTCAGCTGAATCGGGAAATCCATTGATATTGGCATTTCCAGCTATTGCTTTACCATTCATATAGATGGTTACATAAGTCCCATTATGAGTCATTACTAAGTGGGTCCATTCTCCAATGGGCAAAATAGCGCTACTTTGCGTACTTGAGTGCTGTTCTCTTAGATATCCACCAGATGTGCACCAAAAACACCAGCTATGTTCGAATTTGCATACAAAATCAACATCATATGAATTTGCTTTGACCCAAAGGGAGATAGTTAAATTACAATCTCCATTTCCATTCTTGCATGGGAAATCACTGGAAAGGTCTGCATCAGCAATGGAAAAATAATCATCAATGCCATCGAATTGGAATGCGCCTCCGCCAAACTTATAATCAGTCATGTTAAGATGCGCTTCGTTAACAGGGGTTCCGTTGTTCCCATTCCCGCTAAAATCATAAACATGCGTATCGTTCTCTCCATAAGTAGAGTAGTTGTTATAATGCATCAATAAAACTAATCCTTTATCATCATTGCTGATTTCCGAAGGCACACTTAAAAAAGTATAGTTCTTGTCATCATTCCCCGCATTTTTTGGCTTGAACCAGGCGGTGAATGTTCCAATGCTCTGATTGAAGTAACTAGTTTTTGTTATGATAAAATCATCCGCCCCGTCAAATTCAAGCGCACCAGCGTATTTACCTCCGGTCATATTAACTTCATCCTGATCACCATGAACGGTTCCATTATTTCCATGCCCGCTCAAATCAACAACATGGGTGTCATTCTCCCCTAGAGCGGAAACATTGTCAAAATTCATCATAAGAACAAGTGAATGATTGTAGATGGTGTAATTGGTGCCGTCCCAGTTGTATGTCACATTGTACAAATCATTATCCATAATGGACGCATTGATTTCAACACTGGTTTCAGACTGGGATGTCGCGTTCGGAGGAGTGGGATCAACAAAACTTATGTTCGGCATCGATGCCCCAACCGTAAACCATATTGAATCTGTGTTCATGTGGGTTGCGGAATCATTAAACCAAAATCTTGCTTCATAAACTCCGTCTCCAAGCGAGTTGTTAAAATATTGCCACTGGCCTGACTTGTTTGTCATGGTATGGTTGGTTGAAAGGAGCTGGATGGCGGCCCATTCAAGTGCCTCGCTTCCGGTTATGTTGAACTCGACGCTGTTGTTTTTATAGGTCAAATTCCATGGCTGGATTATGGTAATAGTAGGTAATATTGTGTCGATTATTATTGTCCGTCTGCCTGTCTGATTAAATTTCCCGTAATCATTGGATGCGTATGCCTCATAGGTAGATGTCCCGTCCGGCAGGCCGTCAGTGGCATTAAGGCTCTGGTTTACGTAGAGCAGCCATTTTTCATTGTCGTATTTTTTGAGGTTTGATATGTAATGCTGGTAGATATCATCCTCTGTCAGGGATATGTTCCAGATCCTGACTTCGTCAATCGAACCGTTAAAGTAATCTTTCCCTGCACTTGATGCTCCGATCCAGGTATCTATAGTGCTTGTATCAATGTTTCCCTGAAAAGAACCAGAGTCAGCTTCCTTCCCATCGATATAAAGTTTTAATCCGTCAGTGCCATAAGTGCCAACAATATATACCCACGTGTCCAAAGGTACGACCGATGATGATACGTAATGAGCATCATTGCCGCTATATATCCCGAACGACGGTATAAACGTGTCGTCTTCGATGTTTAGAACAAAGGAATCGTCAACGGCCGGTGGATCATTCCACTGCTCTTTGGATACTATCAGGTGATAGCCGTCTGCGCTGTTTCCTTTAACGTTGACCCAGGCCTCAACACTCATTGAATCAAAAAAGGTATTCAGGCTGTCGTCGTTGCCCAGGTTAATATGATCATTAACGCCATCAAAATCAAAACAATTTCCGTGCTTGCAGCCTGTTGTTTTTACACTTGCTCCAACAACGCTGCCGTCATTCCCGTAACCGCTCAGGTCAACTGCATGGGTGTCATTCTCGCCCAGAACTGATACGTTGTCAAGGTTCATCATAAGCACCAATGAACCGTTCATTAATGTGAAATTGGTTCCATTCCAGTTGTATATCATCTCATCTGGTAAGGAATCATTAATGGATATATTGACCTCGAAATAACCCTGTTTTTGGTGCGTTTCATTCGGCGGTGTTGGCAAAACGAAGCCAATTTTTGGTGTTGGTATTCCTATGGTGAACCATATGCTTGTAGTGTTCATGTTGCCGGCCGTGTCATTGAACCAGAATATGGCCTGGTAGGTGGTGTTGTAACTAAGGGTGTTATTCAGATAGCTCCACTCGCCGGACCGGTTGGTAAGAGTGTGGTTGGTATTGCCTATCTGGACCGCGGACCAGTTGAGCTGCTCATTACCGGTTATGTTGAAGTTTATGGTGTTATTGTAATATGTCTTGTTCCATGGCTGGTAAACGGTTATTTGCGGCAGGATGTTATCGACGGTTATGGTGCGTTTGCCAGTCTCATTCAGCTTGTCATAATCATTGGATGCGTATGCCTGATAGGTATATGTCCCGTCCGGCAGGCCGTCAGTGGCATTAAGGCTCTGGTTTACGTACAGCAGCCATTTGTCTTTGTCATACTTATTAAGATTAGAAACATACTGTTGATATATTTCATCTGCTGATAAGGTTCTGTTCCATATCCTTAATTCGTCCAGTGTTCCATTCCAACAATTGCCCCCACTACTACCAGCACCAAGTACTAATGGTCTGCTATTTGTTATATCACCTAAACCGGCACCTTGAGTACCAGTATCTACAGAAACACCATTAAAAAATAGTTCTAAAGAATTATTTCCATAATAAACCATAACAGCATGTTCCCATTTTCCTGATGTGAAAGTTGTACTTCCTTGCACAGTATCAGTACCAAAGTTCCCGCCACCATCACTAATAGTTGCATAGAAATTATTTGAATTTACATCAAATACATATCCTGGACTATCCTGATGAGGTGCAGAATCTCGTTTAGCTAATATTTCATCCCAACTTCCAGCATTGTTTGCCTTAAACCATACAGAAATTGTAAAATTACTTGTATTTGTGAAATTGAAAATAACATCATCTGAAATACTAACATAATCATCAACCCCATCAAACTCAAATGCCCCACCATACTTGCCTCCAGTTATATTAACTTCATCTCCATCGCCACTGACTGCCCCGTTATTATCGTTTCCACTAACATCAACAACATGAGTATCATTTTCACCCAAAGCACTGATATTGTCAAAATTCATCAACAATAGAAGAGAATCATTATATAAGGTGTAATTGGTGCCGTTCCAGTTGTATATGACCTCATCGAGAAAAGAATCGTCAATGGAGACATTGACCTCAAAATATCCCTGTTTCTGGCATGTTTCATCCGGAGGCGTGGGCGAAACAAAGTCAATGCTCGGCGGAAGAGTGAATATAGTAAACCAGATTGATGTGGTGTTCATCAGGCCGGCTGTGTCATTATACCAGAATATGGCCTGGTAGGTACCGTCACTGAGGGTATTGTTGAGGTAGCTCCACTGGCCTGACTGGTTGGCAAGGGTGTGGTTGGTGTTGCCTATCTGGACCGCGGACCAGTTGAGCTGCTCATTCGCTGTTATGTTGAAGGAGATGGTGTTGTTGTCATATGTCTTGTTCCATGGCTGGATTATAGTTATAGCAGGCGGCATATCCTGCTGCGTATAGCTGATGTTTATGAAAAGCGTATCTATTTCCACGTATTCTGGGCCGCCCGCAGTGTCCACGTCATAGAGATAAAAGGTCACGTTCTCTGCCTCGTCCCTGTTGCTTATGTTGTCATGCCCTCCAGGCTCCGGGCCTATGTCGTAGCAGTGCAAAACGCCCGTGGCCGGCGGGCATGAGTAGCCAAAGGCCGTGGCCGGCAGGGTGTGCCAGCATTCCCCTGTGCTGTTCTTTTCGAGATACCTGAACAGGCATGTCGGGTTGTCAACAGTGTATGCTGAGAAATTGATGCAGATCTCAACATCATTCAGGCTCTCGAAGTATATCAGACTGGAATTGTCATGCGAGCTGTTGAAATGTATGGGATCACCGCCCTTGGTATCCATTGATATGGTTCCGGCGTTTCCCTCCTCCAGGGCCGCAATATCCGAGCTGCTGCAGGTTGTGCCTGGAGCGGTATTGGAGTCAGAGATAATCCAGCACCACGTTGAGTTCTGGTGTATCTCAGGTACTGTGCCGGTGGAAAAGACCAGACCAATCAAAGAGAAAGACAAAAAAACTGCTGCAATAAAAACCAGGGCATATCGGCATTTAAACGTTTTACCAGAATCCAGACTCTCTTTACCATTGTTGATGCGAGCGAAGCGCAGCAGTCCCCCAAAGAACATACTATTCATTTAACAATTGTAATTAAATACCTTCGGAATTGCCTATCCCAGTCTAGTGGTATCAGGTTTTTAATCCGGTGTATTAAGGCTTTTTTAGTTTTTTAATTTTTTGTTATAATCCAGTATTAAACCAAAAATACGAAACTTATCCCCAAATAAGTAAAAATATGCATAAGTATTTAAGTATTAATGTAGTTCCCACAGACATATTGCACACTAATTCTTGAATCTATCTACCATCAGCATTAAATGGAAAGAGATGTCAAGAGACTCAGGGAGTGGTGTATACGCAGGAAGAATGATGGATGGAGC
>Ga0180433_10009578_pt1 | contig 11825 bp, 21 predicted proteins | sample SS_ome_8_FD_132980 | JGI IMG/M metagenome (GOLD analysis project Ga0180433, IMG submission 132980) | Hypersaline lake sediment archaeal communities from the Salton Sea, California, USA - SS_1_D_1 metaG | ecosystem: Environmental > Aquatic > Non-marine Saline and Alkaline > Hypersaline >... | reverse complement strand
TTGATTCCAAGCAGTGGCATTAGCCCAAGCAACAGCCCTTGTGTCATCATAGACCACTGCCAAGCTCCCTGCATCAGTGCCAAACTTAGAAGTATCACTTGTATTAACTGTAATGTTCACCCTATAATCTGTCCAAGCAACACCATAGGTGTTGTTTATTGTTAAGGGTGTTTTGTACCTGTAACCTGCATCAAACCAAGTAGCAGAAACTAATGGGATGGAAAGGAGGATGATAAAGAGAAAAGTCAATGCCCAGTGTAGTCTTTTACTCATAGCCTTCCACCCCACCAGTGAATATATAAGGCTTGGCAAACATCACAATTAATCCAATCATCCCAGCAACAGCAGTAAACACAGGCAGGTGTGTTATAATGTAGTTGCTTATTGGGAATGATTGGATAGTGTTGCCAAACACAGCATTATAGGTCAAATCAACCCAAACCTTGTTTAATACAGTTGATAAAACCACTCCTATTGATACAATTATAAAATAAATAAATGCAAATATCATGTTCCCTCCAACTAGGAAACTGGAGACTATCATTGCCAAGAATAGACCAATAAAGAGTGCAAAGACTAAATAATCAAACTGGCTAGAAAGGTTATCTGTGGCTACCAGCACACTCCTTGCAGGAGCAGAATTGTTAATTTGTGATACATCAAGCATACTTGAAAACACAGCTTTGCTCATAAAGAAAGTAGTGAACAATGCAGTGGCTAAGACAAATATCAAAACTCCAATCAAAACAACATCCCTTGCTGTACTCATTTTCTCCTCTTTTTCTTAGGTGTTCCAAAAAATGTATTATGGATTCTTTCTACCTCTTTGCCTACTTTTGCATTATCGGTGATAATTCTAAAAGCATCACTTCTATTTTGAGCTTTTCTGGATTTAATCAAGTCCTCCACTTCTTCCAGTGTCCTTTTTGGCACATAAACCATCTTTCCTTTTGCCATCTTAAATCTCCAGCTCAGCCTCCTTCTTGTCATTAATCCTGTGGATTATGCTTACAAAGAAGTATAAACCAAAGTACATGAACATTATAAACAGAATTGAACCTATCATATAGGTGTTAAAGCCCAATGTGTCTTGCAGTGCAGGGATGTCTAGGTATTCCACGCTGACTATTGTTGCCATGTGCATTGCAGGTATTGCCATGACCACTGACAAAATGATTAAGGCATACTTTAAGACTGCGTGTTTATCAGATAATATTGCTGATATTATTACAAAGATTAACCCAACAATTAAAGGAATAAGAATTATAAGCCCCGTTAGTCCAATGTTCTCAGTATCTTTAAATCCATTTTGAGTAATTGAATAGCCCTCAGAAACAAAACCAGCTTCATCAGTGGTGTTGCAATAGATATAAAATGAGTATTCTCCTCTGCTGTTTGTCATGCACCCACAAATATCAAAGCTCCAATAACCATTAGTGCTAGAATAATGTGCATTGCCTGAGCCAATATTATCACCAGTGGAATTAACAACAGCATAAACACAGGTTGCCTGTGTGTTATCCTGCCTTGAGAAATTACTATCCAATACATCAAAAGGTACTGTCACATTTGAGTATTCAGGATAGATTGTATTTATTGGGTACACTATTGTAATGGCAGAGATTCCACTTTCGGTATTAACAACTGTTGTTTTTTCTGCCAATACAAGAGGCATAACTAACAAAACCATACAAAAAAACCCAATCAATATTTTTTTATTCATCTTATCATGTTTTCTATTAACAGGCACAGGATAATTAAAAGCATGGCATCAACCACAAACCACAGGCAAAATGCCTGTTTATCTTGGTTGAGGTTAAAACATAACCATGCAATCCCAGTGCCAATCATACCAACACTGTCCCTGCCTTTGCTTTTGCGATCTCTTGAGCCAGTATTTGGATTTGCACAATCAGCTCTTTGATTGTTCCAAACTGCTTGAACAGATACACAAACAGTATAAGGATGACAATGCTGATGAAAGCCAGTACCATGAAAGGCATATACTGCATCAGCGTCATTTTACCAAACTGTTTCAATTGCATATCATATGAGTGATAGCCCAGTTTACATCTTCTTCACCCACTGATAATTTGATGTACTCATCAGAGATGTCAGGTCTTATGAACCGAAAATTCTTAAGCCCTGTTTGCAAGAGGTAAATATTTCGTTTGCCTCTTGTTGGAATAAAGGGAATATTATCAGCATTTAGATCAACCTTATTTCTTCTAAGCCATAGCCTTTTTTTCTGTGTTGTCTTGTCTGTAAATATCCCTGCATCATCATACTTCTCCGTCAGTTGTCCGAATCCGTCTTTTTGCCATACTGTTACTTTGAATTGTTTGTATCTTTTTATCTTGCTCTGATACAGGAAAAACCCACCAATCAACATAACAAGTATCAACATGATAACAATTATCATTACTCCTGTGCTGAATATCCCTGAAATCATGCCTGTGTTCACTACATCCATTTTTTATCACCTTACTCATTTGCCCCACCCAATAAATTTCAACAGACCTCCTTTCTTGCCCCCTGTTTGACCTTCCATGACTGTCCTAACTTCTTGTGGTTGTTGTCCTTTCCAAAATCTTCTCTCTCCGCTTTCATATGCTCTTCTTATACATATAACTGCTATTCTTATAGTCTCATCAAAGATTATATCTCTTGCATCATCGGACATATCATATTTGATTCTATTAAGCATTAAGTTCTTATTAAGTGATCTTGCCAGACTATTCCTTAATGATTCCTCATGTCTGCTCTCTAAATTGCTCATAATAGTGACTTGGTTGACTATGCTCCTTAATTGGCTAATTACAGTTGCTATTCCCAACTCATTTGCTAAAGGTTCACCATATGATACAGGCATTCCATTATCATCTAGGTACTGAGACCTCATAGTCAATTTTAATTGTTCAATTAAATCCTCTGGGTTGGTTAAGTAGAGGATGGCACTACCAAATTGATTTTGAGGAGTATAATAATCGCTGTTCTGCTGTGTTACTGTTGTTTGTGTCTGTGTCATTTCAATACTTTTTTTTCTTTGATTTTATTACATCAGCCAAATAATCCAACTTGAATTTCTCAAAATGTTTCCTTTTACATTTCATAAATAATTACCTCTTCTTCCTTGATTTTTTGCTTGATTTCTTTCTCTTTCTTCTTTTTGGTGGTTCTCCAAACATAGAATTACCCCATACTAGTGAACCTACTGAGCCTGCTCCACCTATGCCAATATTACCAACAACACTCTGTGATTTTTTATTATTGGAATATCCAAACATATCCCCTCCAATATCCCCACCAAAACTAAACATAGAAGGTTCTACTTTAGATTTTAGTTTTTTAGTCCTTTCAACTGCTTGATAATACCTTTCTTTAGTTTTATAATATTTCTGCTCTTTTTCTTGTTTCTTTGCTTTTTGTTCCCATTCAGCTATTTCCTTATCTCTCTTAGCTTCCAAAATTCTTTCTTTTTGTTCTCTTATTTTGGCTTTCCTTGCTTGGTTTTCTGCTTGTTTGGATTTCCATTTATTGTATTTATCCTTTGCTTTTGTGTATATACCCAATTTTATCACCTGCTTAATATAGGTCTAATACTTAGCCCTGATGCTATGCTCCCCTTTGTTGGTTTTATCCCCTTTATCCCAAACACTCCTGCCTCTATTGAAGCTGAATACTTAGGAGAGAACTTGAATCCTGATTTGGATTTCTTCTTCTTTGAAGTAGAACCCCCCTTCCACCCCATTGGGAGCTGTATTGGCGGTGGAGAAGGAGGAGTTTGGATGAATGAACCCCCAGTAATGGGAGGACTGTAAGGGACTTGATTAAACAATTCGTCAGCCTTTATTGATGGTTTGATACTTGGTTTAACAGAAGGCATTACACTAGGCACAACAGAAGGAATTACAGAGGGAATAGTAGATGGAATCAGTGCAGGTTGCAACCCTGATAATGGTTTTGTTGCTGGTGTACTTATACCTTTTAACCCTGATGCTCCTTTATAGCTTGGTGTACTTCCCATTCTTGGCAATGGTTTTAATGTAAACTGAGGTTTAAATGATGGTTTAGGTGCAACTTGGGTGGCCACAACTTCACTTACTGTATCTGCTTGGGATAATGGAGAGGTAAATTTAACCTGTTTACTTCTAGTCTGGGTTAAACTTATTTGACCTCTTTTACTTGTCATTAATTGTTTAGTTTTTATACCAATCTCATCAGATACACCACTGATTGCCCTATAATATCTGTATTTCTTAGCTGTTGATTGCGGTTTTACAGTATATCTAAACTGAGAACTTTTAGGAGACTTAATTCCAAGCTCTCCTGTTTTGTATAACCTTACAGTTGCTCTCTCACTTCCAATCTCAAAGCCATAATTTACAGGAATATCTTTTTTGTAGACCAATATCTCTCTTGCTATTCCTTTTCTTGTTTCCAATAATGTACCTTTAGAGCCTTTAAAGAAAGGCTCATCTAGTCCCAGCTTTCTTCCTACTAATCTGGTTTCTCTTGCAAATGGAATTAACCTTTTGTTAGTAGTCCTTATATATGCTTCTTCTTCAACCTGTAAGAATAATGTTTTGCCTCCTCTATACTCTGGGACTTGAATATCATAAACTGCCCTTGATTTACTTATGCCTCCTTTTCTTGGTGTCACTGTTTCTGTTATCTTAAAAATAACTTTTTGTGGTGGCTTGATCTTTGTACCTTTGTAAGTATAAACTTCTGCCATACCTGAACCTGTTCCATATGCTGATCTTCCTGCTCCTGATTCTGTACCTGTGTATGTTGATCTTGCTACTGACCTAACAATATTTTTTGTTGATCCTTGTTTATAGACTTGTGTTGATTTACTTATCTTTATTGCTGATCTTTGCATCTCTATTGTCCCAACACTGCCTGTTACAGAGGTCTTTGTGGGCTTAAACAGTGCGGTCTTTGCTATTTGTGATCCAACAAAAGGTGCTTCATACAATAAACCTCCTGCTATTGTCCCACCCATCCTCCCTGCTCCTGCCAATGGGTCTTTTGGGTTCATCACATAACTCCCAATAGTTCCAGTGGCTGGAATGAGTGTTGTCCCTAATGTTCCACCACCTAAGAAAGCAGATTTTGTTGTTAATAATCCAGAGCCTCCTGATGCAATTGTTGCAATGGTTATTGCACCTACCTCTGCTGATGCAATCCCTATATCAAGATACCCTATTCTAAACTCTGAACCCATCTGTCTTACTTTGGTTATTGGATTTTTTGTTCGCATGTATTCCTGAGCAAAATAGTCACTCTTTCTCTCTGCTTTTTGTCTTGGTGCAATGTAAGTGGTGTATATCTTTTCCTTAGAGCCAGTAACAGGAGCAATAGCTTTCTCTATTGGTGGCAAGAAGTCATACGCAGAACTTACAAATCCAGCTCTCCTTACTGATTGCACTGTTTGCCCTGTATCTTTATACACAGTCCCTCTTGATGTCAATGCCAGTCCACTTGGTTGCGATTTGGCTTGTTTTCTTAACTGTTGCAGTTGTTCCCTTTTCTCCTTTAACGTGGGTTGTCTTGTTGGCAATCTTGCAATAGCACTTGATTGCTTTTCATACTTTCTTATCTGCTCATCTGTGATATTTGTTCCAGCAGGAATCATGTAACTCATGCCTTTGTAAGGGTCTTGTACTCCCTTGATTTGCCCTGAGCTATCCTTAAATGTCTTTACTGTTTGTGTAGGAAAAGAATGAGTTTGAGCATATTGTTCAGCAACAGAATAAACAGGTGTTTTTACTTGTGGTTGTTCTTGTTTAGAAGTTTTAGTTGTGGTCACAACCTTTGTTGGTGCTTCTTTGCCATACTCATATGTCCTACTTCCAGTAGCATCTTTTACTGTTACTGTTGCTCCCATCTGTTTTACTTGCACTTCTGGGACTGTTTTTCTTGAGTATGTAGGAGCATGGGATTTGCTCACTGTAACTGTATCGCCATAGAGGCTCGGATTTCTTGTTATTTTTACAGTTTGCACCATCTTTTTTGCCCTTCATATGGTTGAAATTGTCCATCATATGATGCCCATTAATTGAGCATATGAATTTATTAAACCTATAAACACTAAAATATTTAAACCTTTGTATAAACTTAATAACAATGTCAGGATTTGATAGGGATCAATCTGAGTGGAACATGGGTGCATCTTACCTGAACTTGATTAACTCCCTTTATTGGTCATGTTGTGAGAGTGCAATGGCAATGGATATGCAGGGTTGGTTTTATTCGCTTCAAGCAATTTACAGGAGGCTTACACCTACCCTTAAACCAGAAGAGAGAGAGAAGATGGAGCATAAAATGAACACCATAATTCCAATCCTAAACAAGCACATGAGGATAACTGAGAAAAGTGGGATGAAATATATTAACAATGACTTATATTATCTGCTTCACTCTTTTGAGATTGATTTAATGGATTATACTGATAAAGCAGGGTTATTAATCAAGAAAGCTAATGACCCACGCTTTGCACTTGGGTGAATGAATTGAGCCAAAAAGTTACAGATAAAGAGTTTTGGGTAGATAACTTACTTAAATCTAACTTGGATAGCATTGCACATAATCTCAAAAGGGATTGGGATTTTATAGGCATTATTTCTGGTGATGGTCTTACAAGAGTAGGAAAATCTGTACTTGCACAGCAAGTGGCATATTATGTATCTTACAATCTTGGTAGGTCTTTTGATATGAATAACATTTGCTTTACATCTGAGGATTTGATTAAAAAGGCTGTTCAATCAGAGAACTCATGCTTTATTTATGATGAATCAAGAGAGAGCTTGGATGCAAAGAAAGCAATGGGGCTTATCTCTAGGGGCTTGTTTGATTTCTTTGCTGAGTGTGGTAAACTCAACCATTTTATTATACTTGTCTTGCCTGACTTCTTTGACCTTAACAGAAGGATTGCAGTGAACAGGTCAGCCTTCCTTATCAATGTGTTTAGGACTACCAAGATAAAAGAGCTTAAGAGTGGTGCTGTCTCTGAATATCAAAGAGGTCATTATGCTTGGTTTGGCAGAAACAAAAAGAAAAGGTTGTTTATATTAGGCAAGAAGAACTTTGATGACTACCACATTGTTAAACCTGATTTCTATGGTAAGTTTGATAATAAATGGATGGTTAATGAGGCAGAATATGATAAAGTTAAGATGGAGTTTATCAGGAGAGACAGAAACCAGATTAAGGTTACTAAGCGTACTGAATCATGGCTCAGGCAAAGGAATGGGCTGGTCAAGCATTTGCATACAGAATTTAATTACACTCAAAAACAAATTTGTGATATACTCAAAAGGAATGGTCATCCTATTGCAAGACAAGCAATATCAGCCATTCTAAAAGAAGATAATGAGAGATTAGTAGTAATATAAGTAATTAGCAAAAAGCAAAAAGAATAATTATCTTCCTGAGTGGGAGGGTGCATTTCCTATGGAAAAAAACAAATTAATAGAATGGCTCAAAAAAGATTGGGTAGTAATAATAGTGTGCCTCTTGGCTCTGTGTGCCTGTGTTTATACCAGTCATCAAGCCACTAATTATAGCAACAAGTGCAATCAGCATTGGCAAGAACAATGGGAGAAGGCTGGTTGTTCGGTTCATGGTTATAATACATTTGATATAAACTATTCATGGTGGGGAGATTATGAAAACAAAGATAGTAATAAAAGTACCAAAGGGACAGGCTAGAAAAGTTGAAGGCAAACTTAGACCATTCATATTAACTGGTAGTAGAAGGTCAAGGCATGAAACTTTTGTAAACAAGGATGATAGCCAGATCATATGGATAGTTGAAGCACCTTTAAAAGACACTATGAAGATAAACAAAAATGTTGCTCAATTTGATATAATGATGAGCATGGTGTTTAAGAATAAGATGCTAGGCAAAGCCATAACTAAGTATCTATCAGAAGAAGAGCAACAAGAACTAGAAGATATGTTTATAAATCATACAAAGGTAAAAATAATTAAAGGTGCAAGTGCTGAAGAACTAGCAGAAGTAAATAACCCAAATGGTCTCTGGCAAAAGATCAAAGGGGCTGTTGGTATTTAAATCTTCTATATCAATGGAGGTGAATTGATGTTACTTAGATATGTTTTAAATTTTCTCCCTTAATTTCTTTTTTTTATAATTTCTGTATATTTGTTGAACAAGTATAGGTGGGATTATTCCAAACAAACAACAAAGTACCAGTAGTGGAGTATTAAATAAACCATCAGCATCTTGATAAAATTGTAATTTTTCTAAAAATGCTAGTTCTCTTTTAAGTATTTCAATTCTTTGTTTATCCATTTTTACCACTTTTACAAAAGTTTATATATCTGTTGATTTTCTAGTAATTTAGCTTTCTTTATAAATATTTGTAAATTTCTCACACACACACGTCACATACACCAACAGAAAAGTGCATATGGGTAGGTGTCTCTTTTGGTGTACAATGTATTATATATATTAATTATAATATATATAAAATATATAATATATATGTGCTTGTACACCAAAATGGACATATACCATTTCATTTTCTTCTTGGTGGTGTATGTGACGTGTGATGGCGAAAAAGAAAAATATAAATATTAGTTTACCACCTTTAATTTTTAAAAATTTGAAAAAGGTGATAGTTATGAGATATGCTAAGGAGAAAATGAGATTTTATCAATATATAGACAGAATTCTGGATGCAGTGGGAGATAATGGGATTGACATTCCTGTTATTGTGTTGCAAGTTGAGGATAATTTTGGAATCTCTGAAAGGACTATTATGAAAAGGATTGAACTGCTTGAAAAAACAGGGATAATTAAAAGGGATAAAGATTGGGTATGCAAGATTAAGAAAGAGGATAAAGAGCAATTAACTGATGAAGAAAAAGCTATTTTGGAGGGTTAAAGATGCAGGAAGGTGATGGAAGCAACATTAAACTTGATGAGAGGAGACTAAATATCAGACTAAGCCCACAAGTAAGCAAGATGGTTGATGAGCTGATGGAAAAATATTCAGGCAAATATTCTAATCCAAGTCATCTGGTCAGGTGCGGAATAATTAAACTGCACCAGATGCACAAACAAGGGCTATTACATAGTATGCAGGTAGAATAAATCATAACCAACAAAAGGAGGAGATAGGATGAAAGATGAAGAAATATATTGTGTGTATACACCAAACCAGACAAGAGAGAAAACTTTTTGGGTAGAAATAGGCAGGGCATTTAAGACTAACAACAGGGATGGACTTAATGTTTATTTGACAGCGTTGCCCATTAATGGTAAGCTATTGATTAAACGAAAGGATAAGATCAAGGTTAAACAGCCACAACAACCTAAAGAGTATGGACTAACACAGGAAATAGAGGAGATGGACATATAAAGAGTGGAAAGCAGGGAGGTTTTGGAAGTTATAACTGATAAATGCCATATAACCTTTATCTACAAGGCACTAGATTTCCACTCTTTTCCTCCCTGCCCACGCTTCTTTAGGTGACAAAATGCAGACCACCATGAATGACTTTGCTACTGGGAGGATGTTTTGGATGAAGTCAAATAAAATTACAAGGTTTCCATATTGGGACATGATAGGTGAGAGCTTGACACAGGCAATATTGAGGCATAGGAAACAAGGCAAGACACAAAACCAAACAGTTTATGCCATATGGAGAAAGAAAGGTATTCAGAGCTATGTTGCAAGATGCCCTGAAATGCACGAAAAACTATACAACAATATTGTTAAATCAGTTGGTGCAAGATTTAGTGAAGAAAAGAGCAGAGGGAGATAACATGGAAGAAAAATTTGAACTAACTAAGGAAACAAAAGTAAACCTATTTGGTGTCAAATTATTTAGGATAAAAGCCAAAGTTGATGGCAAATATTACAAAAAAGGAGAGATTGGGGGTTGGGTTGAATCACTTGAATTAAAATCTGGAAATGAAAGAATAACTCAAAACGCATGGGTTTCTGGGGACGCAGAGGTTTATGGGGACGCATGGGTTTCTGGGAACGCAGAGGTTTATGGGGACGCAGAGGTTTATGGGGACGCAAGGGTTTATGGGAACGCAGAGGTTTATGGGAACGCAGGGGTTTATGGGAACGCAGATGTTTCTGAGAACGCAAGACTAGACAAAGGTTATGTATTTGCTTATTTAGAAACATTAACAGAATTTACAACAATCAAACAGGAAAATGGAGTTTTATTTTATACTGAATTTAAGAAACATAAGGGGTAATTAAAGATGAAAAAGAAAAAAAATTATAGTTCTGGTGTGAACTTCGTTAAATTGCATACATATAAAGAAAAAAGGATGTGCAGAGAGTGTGGCAGGATGTTTGAGGTAAAACACCAGCTCAGGCAATACTGTGACAAGTGCAAATATAAACCTAAAAAAATTAAATAGAGGAGATGAGAAAAAATGGTATTTAAGAAAAAGAAAAAAGATGAACTACCGCCACCACCAAAGCCACCAACTGATGAAGTGAGTGCAAAGGCAGGAAAGCAAGAACCAAAACCAGAGCCATTGCCAGAGACAACCCAAGACTTAATAGAGGAGTTTACGCATGAGTATAATGGGGTAATTGGCTCTGAGATGTTTCAGAGCAACACGCTCCAATTAAATCTGCTGTGGGCTATCTATGGCGAGCTAAGAAAAATGAGGCAGATGCTGGAAAAAGACTAATATGAAACCAAAGAATACAGTAAGACTAACAAAATCTGATAAATCAGGAGATCAGTTTGATATTTGGTTCTATACTGATGCAGGAAGGATTAAAATAAGGAGAAGCACTACAACAATATTAAAAGCTATCCAACATTATGATAATTGTCCATTCAAGGATGATATTAAAGGATTAAATAGAGGAAATAAGTGGAAGTGAACACTATACATAGATAGGGGTAAAAAGGGTATTAAGTTATTTTACCCCTTTTATCATCCCATTTATCAATAAAAAGAGCTTACCCTGTGGTTTATAAAAGAAGTTCGCTTTATGTTTCTTATGCGTACTTTAGAAATAGGGTAAAAAAATAAAAAATAAGGGCATTTAAGCCCTATTTTGCTTATCTTCGCCCACCTACTCCGCCAAAGCTTCTTAGCACTAGCACAATGACTATTGCAAGAGCTGCAACTGTAACTATGATTGGTAGCCAGTCAGTTGCTATTGGAGTAATAGCATCAATAGTGTCATTAATCGCTGTGCTAGCATCGGATGTAATTCCCGAAGTTTCTGCGAATTTACCCAGCATCAGCACACCTACTCCTAGAATCATTCCTGTCAATACTAAGACTAGGATAACATTGTATAAATCTCCAATTTGCATTTTTTCCAATACCTCCAATTAGTTTTAAGTATTATATAGATGAGGTTTTATTTATATTTAACATATGATAAATTTATAAATAAATTTATTAATTACCTGTTGCCACTATATACAGGGTACTCAATGCACCCATTATCAAGAAGCCCAATGGAAAGTATAAACTCACCAGCTTTGCATAGGCAAAGAAAGCACTAATAACAAACACAATCCACGAGGATATAAGCATACTTTTGATAAACTCAGTCTTTGCCATGTTCATCATTAAGAGAATGAAAAATAATGCAATGCACAAGCCCATGACCAGCACGCCACTTGTCATGTCATTAGCATATGATACTAATTGGAAAATTGTTCTTGATTCTTGTAGTTGTGTCATGTTGTATGTCATTTTTGCCTCATGGGTTTCTGTTAAACACCAGCCCAAATATATTGAATACAAATATTACTGAAACAATTAGGATAATTAAAGCAGGAATCCAAGCAGGGACACC
>Ga0180433_10009577_pt1 | contig 11826 bp, 16 predicted proteins | sample SS_ome_8_FD_132980 | JGI IMG/M metagenome (GOLD analysis project Ga0180433, IMG submission 132980) | Hypersaline lake sediment archaeal communities from the Salton Sea, California, USA - SS_1_D_1 metaG | ecosystem: Environmental > Aquatic > Non-marine Saline and Alkaline > Hypersaline >... | reverse complement strand
TTCAATTTTATTTAAATCAGTTCAATTGGAGAACAAATGGTTTATCTTACCAAAAATTGGACGAGTTAAAGTTTTTAAAGACAGGTTGCCAGATGGCAAACTGAAAACAGCAACAATAAAGAAGCAAAACAATGCATATTATCTGTGTGTGACATTCGAAAGTCAGCCAAAACATTTATTGCCAAGCGAGAACCAAGTTGGCATTGATGCAGGAATAACTCATTTTTTGGTTGATTCAGACGGATGTTATGTCTCAAATCCAAAGCATTTTAAACAAATTGAAAAGAAACTTCGAGTTGAGCAGAGAAGTTTATCGAGAAAACAAAAAAATTCAAGCAGGTGGAGAAAACAGAAATATAAAGTTTCCTATTTGCTCGGAAAGGCTGCAAGAACAAGAGAAGACTTCCTTCATAAAATAAGCAAACAATATATCAAAGAAAACGGAACAATTGTTTGTGAAAAGTTGAATGTTAAAGGAATGATGGCTCGCTGCAAACCAAAAGCAGATGAAAACGGAAAATTTATTCCAAACGGTCAATCTGCAAAAAAAGGTTTGAATAAATCAATTGCCGATGTCGGCTGGTCAAAGTTTTTCAAGATGCTTGAATATAAAAGTCAATTATATGGAAGAGAATTTATCCAAGTTGACCCGAAACATACAAGCCAGAAATGTTCAGCTTGCGGATTTATTTCAAAAGAAAATCGAATCTCTCAAGAAAAATTTATTTGTTTGAAATGCGGATTTGAAGAAAACGCAGATTTTAATGCAGCAGAAAATATTCTCAGGAGGGGCACTCCTGTCATCCGTCAACGTGAAGCATTAGCTTGTGCGTAGGGTGAAGAACCCCACGAGTTTACTCGTGGGAGTATGTCAGTACCCTCATCGCCTGAATTTTCTGAAATTTTTGGATTATATTGTTTAATTAATTCTCGGAGAATATTGGTTTTTATATTCCAAATTTCATTTAAGTGGGGGAAATACGTTACAAAATAGTCTGCTTCTGTTATTGCTATTCCAGAGGGTTTTCCACGACATTCAAATTCTACAACCAAATTTCCTGTATTTTTTGGATATATATCTGTTTTAATCTCATAAGTAACTGGTTTATTATTGTATTTCATTAATAAATCAAATTTATTATCTTTATTATATTTAATGAAAACAAATCCCATATTCACAAGTATATTTTTAATTATTTCTTCACCTTTTTCTCCTTGCAAAATATCTTGTTTAAAATTATAGTTGCCTTTAATAAAATTCATAATTAAAAGATAAAAAAAAATCTGGACTTTTCCAAAAAAAATCCAGATTTTAAATTATAATTGTTATTTGTTATTATTAATCAGTAAAAGTCTTATATTCTGTAAGGTTTTTCCATCTATTAACCTCTTTATTTTCTTTAATAGCTTCTTTTTCTTTTGATTTTTTTTCTTTTTTATCTTCTGTGATTACAGAATCAACTATACTTGTTGTTTCTTCTGTAAGAAGAGGATTTCTTAAATCAATTTTTTTATTGATTTTTTTAATTTCTTGTACTAATTTTTCAACTTGTTCTGGAGAAACATTTTCATTTAATTCAACGCCTTCTTGTGTTGGTGCAAATACTGTGCCTGCTCCGCCACCTGCCATATGTTGTCTAATGCTATATTCTTCTGAGGCATCTTGTGTTTTATATAAAGGAGATATATCATGAAGAAGTCTTTTTAGTTCACCTGATTTTATTTTAAATTTATCTCTTAATAAATTATTCATCCATTGATAGCCAACTTTTTTCCCAGCTTGAGTTGCTTTTGCGACTAAATCTTGTCCAAATTTTTTAGCTTTTTCTTCGGCAGATTTAAACAGACCGCCTAATGCTTCATCTATTTCTTTTTCTCCGCATTCAGCTAAAACCTTTTTAGCTTCAGCAATTACATACTTTTTTAATTCTTCTTTATTCATTTTAATAACAATTATTTAATGTGGACACCTATTAAAAGTTAATTAATAGGTTTCAAGATTAACTTGAATTCTAAACGCTTCATAGATTTTGCCAAATTAAATTTCGGTCTTATTTTATCTTCACGTCTGTAATCGATTGTCCCAACCGATATTATTTTTTATAAATATCTTAAAAAAAGAGTTTTTGTAACATTTTTTCAAAAAAAACGTATAATATATTGACAACAAAGTTTTCGTGGCTTTTTTTATCATATTTTTATTCCGCTTTCAAGATGGGTTATCATATTAGATAGCCCATTTTTAATATATTTTATTTTTTATAAAGTTCTTTAAAATTTGCTAATTCTAATCGTTCAACTTCTCTGCTAATTTCTGGCCCTTTAAATCCTTGCTTTGCTATATCTCCCCCCGAAATTGATAAATTAAAATTTAAAAATGCATTTGTTAATTTTTCATCTAATCCAATTAATTTTGCGAATTGCTTTATTTCATCATCTGTAAGCCCAGATACAGGTTGTAATTTTTTTAAGAAAACAATATTAAATTTATTTTTTTCAAATGCTTTGCTTTTTTCAAAAGCATTTCTTTTATTTAATTTTGAGAAATAAATTAGAAATATAATTTTTTTAATTTCATCATTTGTATAGCTCAATTTATTTAATATTTCTTTTAATTTTTCAATAGGGTTTTGCTTTAATAAAAATGCTAATAATATGATAGGATTTTTTTCTTCAATGAATTTTCCAATTTTTAAATCAGGAAATATCCAGTTAAATAATTTGTACCTTTTAAGCATCTCCAAAAATTGAATAACAGATTTGGCACTTTTAATACCTTTTAAAAATTCATCTCTTATTCTTTCGCTAGATATTCCTTCTAAACTACTGTCTTGTTGAAGAGCTTTATCTGTTTCTGCATCTAATTCTGAACCAAATCTAGCGGAAAAACGGACCACTCTTAAAATTCTTAATCTATCTTCATTAAATCTTTCTTCTGGATTTCCTACTGTTTTTATAATTCCTTTTTTTAAATCTTCAATTCCCCCAACATAATCAATAATTTCTTGTGTATCTAAATCATAGAATAACGCATTTATCGAAAGGTCACGTCTTAATACGTCTCGTTCTATTGTTGTAAATTCAACAGATTCAGGTCTTCTGCCGCTCCCAACATCAGCCCTAAATCGAGCAATCTCAAGCTCTCCGCTAGGAGTTACAACATTAATTATTCCAAATGCTTTCCCAATTTCCATAATCTTATAAAGATGTTGCAACATCTGAATCATTGCGTCTGGTGGTGCATCTGTTGCTAAATCATAATCTTTTGGAACCTTATTTAACAAAGCATCTCTAACACTACCCCCCACTAAATATAATTTATAACCATTTTCAACAAAAATATTTTTAATATTTAAAATATCAGTGCGGATTGCTTCATTGGGTATAATTTTTTCAATAGGAAATTTTACTTTAATAGCTTCTTTTTCTTGTTCGTGTAAAAAATATTCTAACAAAAATCTTCTTATTTGATTTCTAATTATATTTTTGTTATTTTCATTAAGCATTAAAAATAAAGTTTTTAATAAATATATTAAAAATTTTAACTATTTTAAATAATATATCACATAATAAAAAAATAATAAATTTTATCAAAATAATTTTTGTTTCTATCCAAAAAATAGCTATATTTGTTATGAAAAAAATTTAATAAACAAAATGGCAAAAAAATATCAGATAATCTATGCAGACCCCCCATGGAAATATAGAAGAATGGGTAATATCGAGGCAAGAGCAGATGAACAATATGAAACTATGGACCAAGAAGATATTGAAAGTTTACCAGTAGAAAAATTGGCAGATGATAATTGTATTTTATTTTTATGGGCAACTTTTCCAAAAATTCAAGAAGCATTAAATACTATTGAAGCTTGGGGATTTGATTATAAAACAGTTGGATTTACTTGGATTAAAAAAAATAAGAATGGAGGCAATTTCTTTGGTGTTGGGTGGTACACAAAAAGTAATGCAGAAATCTGTTTAATAGGAGTTAAAGGAAGAGCTCCAAAAGTTAGTAATAGTGTTTCTAGTATCGTAGAAACGATAAGAGGAAGGCACTCTCAAAAACCAGACATTGTTAGAGACAAAATTGTTGAATTTTGTGGAGATGTTCCTCGTATAGAATTATTTGCTAGAAAAAAAACAGAAGGATGGGATGCAATCGGTGATGAAATTGATGGTAGAGATTTAAGAGAAAATCTGCATTTTCTTGTTGAAAAACAGAAATTTTGTTCATGATATTGAATCAGGAAAAATACAATAAATTATCTGAATATTTGGCTAATATACAAGAAACAATTCCTTTAAGGTGGGGTCGTATTCAAAATGATAAATTTGATAATAAGCTGAAAATATATAATTATGATAATTTAAATGATTTAAATTTTGCCTTAAAAGAAAAAAGCGAAGAAGAAAAATTATATATTAAAAGGAGATGGTTTTTACAAAAATGTTCTTTATGTGATGAATATATTTTTTATTCTACTGAAGGAGTTTTAAAAAATAAAAATTATACTAGTAAAGATTGGGATATAGAATTTTTTGGAAATGAAAATTTAAGATTTGATATTAAATCAACCAGATTGCCAAATAATTTTAGTTTTAGAAACTGTTTTAATCATCCAGAAATTTTAATAGATTACTATTATAAGAATCAAAGCAAAGAATCAAGATACGGTTTACAAAATAGGCTTTTTATTGTACATCATTCTGCTTTCAAAAATAGAGAAGGGTTTTTAAGAACAAGTTTTAAAACAAAAGAAAAAGCAGTTAAAAAATATATCAGCGAATTAAGTTATAATTATTTTGAAAAGAAAAGTGTTAATTTTATAAATTATTATCAGGAAGGTAAAACAGCTTTATCTAATATTGTTTTTATTATAGAAGATTTAAAAAAAAGAATAAGATATTTTTATCCTAAATATTAAAAATTATGAGTGCAATTGGAAAAAAATTAAGACAACAATGTGCAAAACAAACCACAGTAGCTATTATCATGAAAAACAAAAAAGTGATAGCTATTGGAACAAATTGGATAAATATAATTCAAAAAGAATGTCCAAGAAAAAATATGCCATCAGGCAAAGGCTATGAACTGTGTAAAACTATATGCAAACAACCTTATCATGCTGAAGTAGATGCATGCGTACAAGCTGGAAAAAGAGCAGAAGGCGGTACTCTATATTTAATAGGACATACATATTCATGTGAAAACTGTAAGCAAGTTATGAGAGCACACGGAATCGCAGAACTTGTTTTATGCGAATCGGGAGAAACGGTAATTTTAGCTTAAATTTTTTATCCAATTGTTAATATAATCTTTCAGTTGTGTTTTTGCTTTCCAGCCAAGTTCTTTTTCTGCTTTGCTTGGATACGCTTTTCCAGAGAATCTCTCGCCTTTACGCTCAGGTATCATTTTTATTTCATGGTTAAACATTTTTGCCACATCAATTATTTGATGGTTTACGCCAGTTCCTAATAAATAGCCATCGCCACTTCCTTTTTCGGCAGCTTTAATCATTCCTTCAACAATATCTTCAACATAAGTAAAGTCTCTTCGTTGAGTTCCAGGTTCTACAACAGTTAGTGGTTTACCAGCTAAATATTGATTTTGAAAAATTCCTATCACAGCTGCATATTCACCCTCTAAAATTTGCCTTGGCCCGTAAACATTAAAGAAATATGTAATAGCATAATCCAAGCCAAACCAATCAGAGAAATTTTTAATTAGTTCAACATTTTTTGCTTTCATCCATGCATAAGGGGATAAATTTTCATCTTTTCCATCATTACCAAATTTGCTACTTGAAGCAGCATAAATAAGTTTACACTTATTTCTTCGCCAATAGTTTAATACCGCAAATGTTCCTCTCATATTAGAGTTCCCACATATTTCTATATCTTTAAAGCTCTGAACAATTCTTGAAAACTCACCCAAGTGAAATATTGTGTCTGGAACCCATTTCTCCCTTGACCATCCCCTTGACCAAATAGCTAATATATTATCTATATTGCATGTATATTCCTCAATATAGCTAACATTTTGGCTATTAATATGATTTTTTTTGCTACCTGTAAAGTAATTATCAATAGATATTATTTCAGATTTTGGATATAATTCAACAAGTTTTTCTATTAAATTTGAGCCAATGAAACCTGCGCCGCCTGTAACAAGAATTTTTTGCAAAATATAAAAAAATTATTTAATTTTGTTTATAAATAATAAGAAATTTTTTTTAAAAAATAAATTAAAAATTATAAAATAACTGATTATGATGAAAATGAAATTAATATTATTGATTCTGATGAAATATTGGCGATTTTTTTTGCTGTAAAAAATAAAGATATGATGGTTAAAATCGAAGCACTATCGTAGTATTGGTGGTAACGGTGTGAATATGCACCGTATGAGGCACGAATATGGGGTATATTTGTTGTTACCCATAGTACGGACAAATTAAATCAGAATTATGATACAAGGAGAAAATAAACTTACAGACGAAAAGAAAAAGCTACTTAAACAGGGAACTAAGGTTGAATTTAAGTGGCACGGTAACAGCAGTTTGCTTTATACTGGATATATTGAAGTTGACAAATGGGGCGAACTTTATTTTTGTGCTGAACATAACTACAAAGATGGTAAGCTAACTGATGTGGGAGAAACGATGCAGTATTACAATATACTTGAGAGCTTTTTCTTTTTTACCCACTTTGAAATACTAAAGTAGTATTGTGGGTAACGGTTGAGTGTATATGTAGTGTGATATTTGAAACACTAAATTTGACTTAACCACTAAACTTTATAGAAACTACAAATGTTGAAATTACAGATAAAACCACTATTACATATACACCTTCTTATGTGTAGGTGTGGTTAATTAAGGTAGAAACTTCATTCGGAGAACCTAACAAAAATTTTAAAAAAAAGAAGGATGGATTAAATCTGAATATTTATTTATAAAAGAAAGTAATGAAAGATTTGAGAAAGTTTATTAAAACAACCATACGAGAGTTTTTAAATGAAACCTATGATGGAAGGTTTGACGATGAATACGATTTTACTAAACATAATTTCAATTTTGGGGATTGTGATATATATGCAATATCATTACATAGAATTTATAAATATCCATTATATGCAATTAGAGGTAAATTTTTAGAACCAGAATGGGGTGGTAAACGTGAATGGGATTATGAATATTGCCATATAATGGTTAAATTACCAAATGGTAATTATATGGATTCGGATGGCGAACAAACAAAAAAAGAGATGATTTCAAGAGCAGCGTTTTCAGAAGATGTTAAAAAGGTTGAAATCGTTCAAATAAGCGAAGAAGAAGCAATAAATATGTTTTCTTGTGAAGACCAAGAAAAAGATATTCAAAGAGTAATGAAATATATTAAGAATAAATAAAAAGTGGGTGGACATTTTCTTTTAAAATTTTCAACCGAAATGTTGATTAGATGAATGAATGGAACACTTACACATAACGGACGAGTATAAAATTTCGTTTTAATGAATTTTATACATTGTTGTAGGTATGTAAAACTACAGCAATGTATAGCAAAACTTAAAAATATGATAATATTAAAGCACACAAAAACACACGAAAATTGCCCAAAAGGGTGCAAAGGGATAAGCTACCTAAATGATGACCAAGAACACAAGGATTGTATTGTGTGCGGTGTAAAATGGAATAGACTTACAAATAAGGTAGTAAAAAAGTAGTTTTATTACCTACAACGGTATGCAAATATGAAACGAGGCTAAACGAAAGCCACAACAACGAGGTAACTTTAAAATTAACATAAATATTAACTTAGATGCACGACAGCCATGTTTTATGATTTGCTGTTAGGCATCTGTAAAAAATACGGATTATGGAACAAAAAATTAAAGAAGCGAGGGAACTTTTAAATAAGTATTATAATTATTTAATGGACGAATTTAACGGAAATGCAAGCGAGGAAGCGATAGAACTTTTTATTGAAGAAGAATTTAAGCATATCCATAAAAATAATGGAATTGATGATGAATGTGCTATTTGCGGGTATGATTTGAGAAGTTTAATACATAAGAGGGTGCAGTAATTTTTATTGTGCCTAACGGATAAATGTAAAAGTAGTTTAATTATGAAGATACCAGAAAGATTAAAACAAATGGACTGGACACCAAAAAGTAACCAAGTTGATAAAGACACGCTTAAATTACTTTTACATAGTGTTAGGCGTAGTGCTTTATTTTGTTGGCACGACTGGATTTACTGGACTTTCGGGGAAGCAACAAAGCAGCATAGAGTTTGTAGAAAATGTTTTAAGAAACAACAAGATAGACAAATTATACCTAAACACAGACCAGAATGGATTAAAGAGAGGCATTACGCCTAACATTTGGGTGTATGAGAAGGTTTGCTTAGATGAACTTTCAAATTACCATAGAACTTTATAGCAAACTTTCTTATACACCTTGTTATAGCCAGTACAGTTAATTAAAGATGAAATTAAATATGGAACACGAAAGAAAAGAATTATTAAAAATGTGCGGTGGGAATTTTTCTCATTGTAGTTTATTTACAGGTATTGGTGGGTTTGATTTGGCTTCACAATGGATTGGTTGGAATAATATATTTCAAGTAGAGATTGACGAAAGTTGTAATTTGGTCTTAAATAAAAACTTTCCAACAGTAACTAAATATAACGATATAAAACAATTTAATGGAAATGAATACAGAAACAAAATTGATGTGCTTACGGCAGGAGTGCCTTGTCAACCTTTCAGCGTTGCAGGACAGCGTAAAGGGAAAAACGATGAAAGATATTTATTTGATGATGCTATCAGAGTGGTATCAGAAATCCAACCTAAATTTATTATTTTCGAGAATGTTAAAGGATTCGTTTCAGAAAACAACGGAGAAACATTTGAAGAAATACACACACAATTGGAAAGTATCGGTTACGAAACACAAGCGTATATTATTCCAGCTTCATCTGTTGGGGCAAACCATAGACGAGATAGAACTTGGTTATTGGGTTGGAACACCAACAAAATCGGATGCGTTTGGAACGAAGGGAAGGTCAGAGAGTTTCAAGACAAAAACACCGACACCCAACGAATATGTTTTGGGGAAGTCAAACCCAGTTTGGATAGAAAACCTAATGGGGTTTCCAGAAAATTGGACACAAATAAACGAATAGAGATGTTGGCTAATGCTATTGTTCCAGAAGTTGCTTATGAGATTTTTAAGGTTATTGATTTTTTTCTTAAAGAAGGGGAGATTTTTAATAATTCTTTTTCTCACGAAAGTTCAATCGAAGCACAAATGTAGTATTGGCTATAATGGGGCGTTGAGTATATGGCTATGTTTTTAGCCGACTAAGTAAAACAAATGTTGAATTAAAAACTAAAGTAAAATGAATGCAGAAAGTTTATCGAAAAAACTAAATGGCTGTGAGTACAGAAATGAAGTAAGCACAGAAGTAGCAAACGAAGCTAAAGAGTGTGGGCTGGTAATTGTATTTGGCGCATCTGATGACCTTATAGAGTTTAGAGGTGCAATTTATGATGAAGTTGGAGCTTATGACGGTGGGAGTGCTTTTGTTACCGAAAACGGATTAGTTGAAAGTGAATGTGATGAAGGCGAAGATTGCCCTTATTACAAAAAAGAGCTTGAAAAAGCACAGGAAATAAAAGCAGTATGGTGTCCGCGCGATGGAGAAGGCAATACCTACGCAAGTTGGCTAATGAAAACAGAAATACCACACCACGCATTTGATGTGATGGAAGATGGCGAACTGTATTGCCGTGGGTTAGTTTTTTCACTTGCAGACTGTAAGGCTAAAAATTAGCTATATACATTGTTAGCGTGTCGTTGCTTCTTTTATTAAAAGTGGTGACGTTCAAAGATTGCAGACTATTATTAATATTTTGCAATGCACGCTAACTTGTTTATATGTATATCTTTACCAAATGATAAAATATTCAAACACAAAAGGTTATAATTTGAAATGGCAAATAAAATTTGCCCCAAATTATAAAGTTTCCATTTGCGGTAAAGTATTTAACTTAAAAACAGGAAAAGAATTAAAACGAACCATAAATGGCGGATATTCAGTAGGATATTGGATAAATTCAAAATTTTTTACTTTAAAAAAATTAAGAAATAATCTAGAAATTATAAAAGAAATAGAACTTCCGTTTTAATTTTTGAAACTTTTTAAAAATAAAATCGTATACAAAAACAAAAAGCATAAAACCATGAAAAAAACAGCGGTAAAAATAGCAGTCATTGAAAGTGAGCGAGGCTGGGGCAGAAAGATAGATGATTATATGGTATGTCTGACAAATAAAGAGCTCTGGAATTTCAAAGAGAATTTAATAGTGAAAACACGGAAGATACAGCGCCAGATTGGTACATGCAATGTGAAGGTGACCCAAATTCCTATAGATTTGGATGAGAAACAATATGAAGAGCTTGAAAAACACAAAAGGATTTGGTTAAGAGCATTAGAAAATTTGCTTGAAAATACTCAAGAGCCTACTGTTATGAGTGTAGAGTTGACAAAACAGGATTTAATAAACTTGCTTAGAGGAACAAAGCCTGATTCAATGCAAGAGTGTGACAATCTTACAAAAGCTGGATACATGGAATTTTGTGGAAATCAGCACAATGAAGACTGGAGATGGAAAGAAGACAAGCTCCAAACATTAAGCGAAGAAGAATTGTGGAATCTTTATCAAGAATATAAAAAACAATAATTATGGTAAAAAGTATATTAGATACAGATTTATATAAATTAGCGATGCAACATGCTATTATGCAATTGTATCCACGCTATGCTGTAAAGTATAAATTTTTTAATCGTGGCAAAACATCATTTCCAGATAATTTTGATAAAGAGTTAAGGATTAGAATAAAAGAAATGGAGAGTATTTGTTTAAAGCGAGATGAAAAGGACTTTTTAACCGAAAAGTGTGGGGCTTTTTTGCCCCCTACATACATGGATTTTCTTGCGGGTTATCGATTTGATTCTGCCGAAGTTGGAATTGTTCAAGAAAAAAATGAGCTGCAGATAATTATAACATCATACTGGTATAGAGCCATTTTGTGGGAAGTGCCTCTCATGGCAATTATTTCTGAATTATATTTTGAAATGACTGGAGAAAAAATCAATTCACGAACCGAAATTGTAGAAGCAGCGCTTGGAAAAGCAGGGATATTCCAAAGGAACAACATTCATTTTGCAGATTTTGGAACTCGCAGGAGATACTCATATGAAATCCATGACTTAGTTGTTGAAACAATGAAAAATGCGATAATGTCAACAATGGTTGGAACAAGCAATGTTCATTTGGCAATGAAACACGACTTAAAGCCAATAGGGACAATGGCTCACGAATTTATTTGTGGCACTGCAGCGTTAAAAGGATATGCTCATGCAAACAAATATGCTCTTGAATCTTGGGACAGAGTTTATAACGGATTGCTAGGAATTGCGCTATCTGACTCTTTTACTACAAATGAATTTTTGAAAGATTTTGGGTCTAAACTATCTCGTCTGTTTGATGGAGTCCGCCACGATTCTGGAGACCCAATAGAATTTGCAAAAAAGATTATTGCCCATTATGAAAAATTGGGAATTGACCCAATGTCAAAAACTATTGTATTTTCTGATGCATTAAATCCAGAAAAAGCTTGTGAGATTCAAAATTTTTGTACAAAGAAAATTAAAACATCTTATGGAATTGGCACAAACCTAACAAATTCGGTTGGAGTAAAGCCATTAAACATAGTTATAAAGCTTGTTGAAATAAATGGAATGCCAGTAATA
>Ga0180433_10009576_pt1 | contig 11827 bp, 13 predicted proteins | sample SS_ome_8_FD_132980 | JGI IMG/M metagenome (GOLD analysis project Ga0180433, IMG submission 132980) | Hypersaline lake sediment archaeal communities from the Salton Sea, California, USA - SS_1_D_1 metaG | ecosystem: Environmental > Aquatic > Non-marine Saline and Alkaline > Hypersaline >... | reverse complement strand
TACTATGAAAAGAAAAAATTTTTTAGTGTGGAAAAATGTTAAATTTTATTCAGATTTAGAAAAAAAAGTTTTCTTTGAGTTTATAGAACGTATTAATGTTATCAAAGAGTGCAAAGAAGAAAATAAAAAATTATATCTATACTTCAAAAGTAGGCGTATCTCTAACAAGGATCTCAGGGCTCTTATTGGTATATTTGACAGATTCAAAATAAACATGAAGCAGTTAAGTGTTTTTCTCAATGAAAGAAATAGAACGTGGTTTAAAGATGGAGTAGGAGAATATGTAGGTTATTGGGTTAAAAAAGTTTTTGGGTAATATTTGAGGTTTATATTTGAAAACATTTTTACAAGAATTGAATGAAATTAGAAAATCTTTTACACTAGCCCACTTTGGGGTGTAATCCAAAGTGTGATCTTGCTACCCTGAATAGTTACATAAAAAAAGATATAATGAGGGGATTTATTATGAATAAGAAAATAAAGTCAACAAGTGAAGAATTTATTGAATCGCTAAGCAAAAAAGAAAAAGAAAAATTTTTTGAAGAATATAGAGAGCTTCTATTATCAGAACTCCTTCTAGCGTTAATGGAAAAAGATGATCTGTCAGTGAGAAAGCTTGCTAAGATGGCAGGAGTATCTCCAACCGTCGTGCAAGCGATGCGTTCTGGCGTAAAAAAAGATTTTACTCTGACAAGTTTCTTCAAAATATTGAAAGGGCTTGGTTGCAAAAAGCTTGTTGCGGAAATAAATGGTGAAATGATACCTTTGAGCCTTTCAAATTAATCGTTTTAAGTTTATTTACGCATATCAGATAAATAAAGCTGAAAGTGTAAAATTATCTTCCAGGTAGCTTTCACTGACAAAAGAAAAAGTTCTAAAATAGTCACGTATGGCACGCCAATTTCTAGTTTTTGTTGTTTTCATGGCCATATCAAACGGCGATTGCAGCTGTATGTTGATCCTTAAAGAAGCGAATGAAAGGATTATTGCATGAGTATGTGTTTTTAACTTGCAAGAATTGAATAAAGTTAGAAAATTTTTTATACTGGTAAAAACAAAAGATTTATATTATTTTTTTTGAAAGGTTCTGGCTATGTGTCAAAATAATACAATAAAATTTATTTTTCTTATTCTAATGATCTTGGCAAGTTGTTTTTTCTGTAAAAAGTTTTTTAAAACATGTGTGTACAAATCATCATGTAAAACAAACTCACAGAAAACAATTTTTACTTTTTTGGGTGCACCAGGTGCAGGTAAGGGGACATTGGCTGCGCAGTGCGTAAGTAAGCTAGGTTTTGAAACCGTATCAACAGGGAATTTGTGCAGACAAGAAATAGCATTAGGGAGCCAAAAAGGCAAAAAGCTTCAAGAATATATGATGAAAGGTCTCGTTCCTGATGAAATTATTGTTGAAATGCTAAAGTCTTGGCTTGATAAGCAAAAGGGTGATAAAACAATTATTTTAGATGGGTACCCACGAACACAAAACCAAGCGATATTATTAAATAGTTTGTTAAAAGATAAATTTTCGGATTATAATTTTCGGGTTGTTTTTCTCCAGGTGTTTGACCAAGAGGAAGTTGTCAAGCGTCTCACCAGTCGCTTAGTATGCAGCAATAAGGCTTGTCAGGCAATATATAATCTTGCAACTCTTAAAGATAAAAATAAACGAATTTGCAAAAAATGTGGTGGGAAGCTTATTCAGCGAGCAGATGACAAAGAAGAAGTAATTAGAAGACGATTTAAAGATTTTGCCAAAAATAATGCTGAAATAATTAGTTTTTATAATAAAGTTGGTATTATAGTAGAAACATTTAATGTTTCACATGCTATGCCAAAACAGATTTTTGAGAATTTTAAGAAAGTAGCTAAATAAATATTATTTTTGGTGCGAGTTCTTTTTTTCTTTCTCAAGTTCTTTTGCCCGATCATCCTGAGGAGCCCTTGAGTTTTTCGAAAGGGCGTCTCGAAGGGCTTGTACTTCTTGATACCCCTCTTGGTAGTGTTTTTCTTCTTCAGGATCAAGATGTATTAAGAGTTTTAAGAATTCTCCAGCATGAACACGTTCTTCGTCAGCTATATGGGTATATACCCGTTTTACCAGTTCGTCGTCCGTAGATTCGGCAACTTGCATATACAGTTGCACTGCTTCATATTCTGCAGCGATCATGAGTCGCGTTGCACGAATTAATTCCTGTTTTGTGAATTTTCTTTTTGCTTTCATGATACCAAATGGATTGGCAAAATGTACTGTTTTTATATAAGTACCAATATTGATAAGCGAAATAATGGCAATTAAAGAAAATAAGATAATTTTTTTCTTGATCATAAAAATTCTCCCCTTTTTTTATTTATTTTATATCTTTTTTATTTTATTGCGCAAAAAATATAAAAAGCAATGGTTTTTGATAATTTAACATGGCTATTGCATATAAAATCTTGTTTAATTACCTAAAAAAATGGTCTTTTTTGACAAAATGAAGAAGAATACGTATATTACCAGTAAGAGAAATTAGAAAAAAAGCGTAAGGCGGTTTTCGTGAAAGTGATCAAATAAGTATTTGTGAAGATAGTTCACAAAAATATTTCTTAATTATATGAGCTTGCGAATATATAAGTTTTGTTCGTGAGTTTGTCTATTTATTTTTATAAAATATAATTATAATTACTTATTTTTTGGGAAAAAAGATGAATCAAAAATCGTCTACGTATAATAAATGGATAGAATTTGTAAATCAGTTATTTGCTAAAAAAAGCTTTGGGATCTTTGCTGCAAAAGATAAAAAGGGTAGTCCTGTATTTTTAGAATGGGAAAAAGCGACGGTAAAAGATCCTGCGTACTCTAAAAATATGAAAGAAATTGCTGATGTTGCATGTAGAGCATACACCGACGTTGAAGTTGGGTTTTTAAAAAGTTTTCCCCAAGTGGTTCAAAGTCAAGATTATTACAGGGAATTCAGGGAGTTTTTTAAAAATGGTATAGAGCAGGTTGACTGGATGTTTGTTGAAAAACAGATGTATGCGCAAATAAAGCAATTATACGAAATGGATTGTTCCCAATTTAGCGGGAAAGATACCTATGTTTTTGTGAAAGTGAAAGATCAAAAAACAAAAGAACTGCTTGGTTTTACCACATTTTTGATAAAACCGGAATATCCCCAAAAGAGTGTAAAAGATATCAGTATTGGGCTTGTGCCTCAAGTGCAAGGTCGTGGTCTTGGAAAACTGTTAATCAGTGCAATTTTCAAGATTATTCCCCAGGTGGAGCGTATATTTTTGTGTGCCCGTGTAACTAATGACAGGGCTATAAGAGCATATAATGTTTGGGGTTTTGCCCACGATTTGAACCCGCTTCAAGATCCCAACTTTACATTTGAGAAAGAACATTGGGTAAGTCTGGAATATAAAGTGCAAAACTCAGATATTTTGCAAAATATTGCTAAATCTTTTGATGATGTAAAGTAGTATTATCTATTTTATGGGCGCCTTGGGCGCCCACAGGTGTTTAGTGAAATGTTTTATTATAAGGGTTTTTTGCGGTTTTTTCTTGAAAAAAGTGGACAAACTGGTATAATTTCTCTTGTTGTATTATATTTTTAAAAATTTTTACTTTTTGGTGGGGCAATACATATGGAACGTATGGAAGATACATTTTCTTTTAGATTTATGGAGGGGGATTTCAGTTTGGGATTATCTTTTTACGGTGAACTCTGTGAAAATGATAAATTGAATGATTTGCTAGAATCTGCAGTGGCTTGCAGAGCACAAGGGCGGTCTAAAGAGGCTTTTGACTGTTTGCAGCAGGCTCTCAAGATTGAAAAAAGGCCAGACATATACAATCTCATCGGTATTATGCATTTTTTTGATGATGAGCCTCAAAAAGCTTGGGAATCATTTCATACAGCTTTAGATATGGATGAGAAGTATTTGGATCCTTACTATAACTTGGGTAAGTTATTTACTTTTATGGATGAGCCAGAGGCTCAAACCCATTCTGTTGAAGTGTTAGACCATTTGTTAGAATGTCCAATAATACAGAGGGATTTACTTGCTCAGGTGTGCAATCGCAGAGCTTACCTTTATTTTGATGAGGGGGAACAAGAAAAAGCTATTGAACTATTTAAAATAGCAGAATTTTTAGATGAAGATTTTGTTGATCCGTCTTTTAATCTTGGTAATATATATTTTATTGAACAAGATGCTCAAAAAGCTGAAGAATATTATAAAAAGGCGCTTGAAATTGACGATGAATTTGTAGAAGCGTACAATGGTCTTGGTTTGGTTGCCGTGATGAATTGTAACTTTGATGAGGCAGAAAGTTATTTTGATAAAGCTCTTGAAATAGATGAATCATTTACAGTGGCTCAAAAAAATAAAGAATTATCGAAAGAGCGAAGAAAAAATGTCATGTAATAATGCCCCCCAAGGAGGAATTTTTAGTATGAACAAGCCAGAATGTTTTGTAGAGTATGTTATGGGGCAGGTGCTTTTAGGTATAAATAGTAAAGATAAAGATGCTAAAAACTTTGAAGTTGCAAAATATGTTAAGCTTGCGGTATCTTCGTTAGAAAAGGGTCGTTTGCACGAGACCATCACCTATTTGGAGAGCGCTCTTGAGATTTGTGAGCGAGAAGACGTATATAATATTATGGGCTTAGCTTACTTTTTTATGGGTGATGATGATAAGTCATTTGACTGTTTTGATAAAGCATTAGAAATCAATTCTGGTTATATCGAAGCGCATTATAATACCGCTCTTTTGTTTCATCGTTTAAAAATGTATGATCGTGCGCTTGAGATATTTGATGAGATAATAGATGATGGTGGGATTAATGGAAGTGCACTTGAAGGTGCTTATAATAATAAAGCCTGTATGCTTATTGAAGAAGATAAGCATGATGAGGCAATAAAGCTTCTCAAAACTGTTATTTTGTTGAACGATACATGTATAGAGTCTTTGATTAATTTGGGAAATGTGTATTATAAGCTTAATAACTTTAAAGAAGCTAAAAAGTATTATGATAAGGCACTTTTGGTGAGTAACCAGTGTGCGCCTGTATACATAGGCCTAGGAGCAGTAGCTTTTGAAAATGGTGACTTTAAGAAAGCAGGAAATTTGTTTGATAAATCACTTTCTATAAATAAATTTTCTGAAGCAGCTCAGGAAAATAAAAAAATATTAAGTAAGTATAATTGATTTTAAAAAACCCCCAAGAAATTGGGGGTTTTTATTTACTTTTCTTGATCTTCTTCAAGGGCAGTTTCTTCACCAGAAAAATCGAGTGGAATTTGTATATCGTTTCTTTCAGCAACAATGGTAAAACCAAGTGCCTCTAAAATTCCTATGGTGGTATACACATCAGGATTTTTTTCTATTTCGTCTTGCATTTCTTTGATCGTTTCTTTTGGTAGATCAAGATCTTGAGTGATTTTATCTATTGTTTCTTTGTCTTTGTTCATGAGTGCATAAAATAACTCTGCAAGGAGTAAATCTATACGTTCGGCGTCAGAATTGTCTTCGTTTTTGGTACATTCTTCTCTTTCTGGACACTCTGAACAGCAATCTGTGCACATGTCCTTTTCTTCTTTGGGCATATATGTCTTTCGTTGTGTGTTGTGTATTAATTATTTTTAATACAGGGTTTTGAAATATATTATTATAAAATAATATATCATAAATGGGGTTTTTTTAAAGAGAAATTGAGAGGTGTTTTGTTTTTTGTGTTATTATTGATTTACAAGATAGTGTACAAAAAGAATGTAATATTTGAGGGAGTTTTATTGTGATAAATCTTATTTTTGCAGGATTGTTTTTATTTGTTGCAGCTGTTGTTGTAATTTTTATGAAGCGAATTTTGGGACTTGAGTCAAAAGAACAAGAGATTGAGCAGTCTGAAAAGTCTGAAAAAATAGAAAAACCCATAAAAAAAGAAATAAAAAAGGGAACAAAAAAAGAGAATCAAAAGAATAAGTTTTTTACGACAGTGACTGTTAGTGATTTTGAAGATGCCACGTATATCAATAATCTTAAAAAACTTGATATTGGGATAGAGTTGGCACTTTTGACACATCTTGCAGGACCGTTAAATGTTGCAAAGTATGATAGAGATTTAGAAAGCCTCAAAAAAGAAATACAGGATTTTAAAAAAGCGTTTGAAACATATAAAATCCCTGTGGAGCAAGTACGAGTACATCAACCGGGAGGGTATACGTATAATTGGTTTGGTACAAATAATCTTTCCGGGTACGACTTTTTAAAAGATTTTTTTGCATTTTGTTATGACCAAGGGTTTCGTAACTATGTAATACATGCACCCTATGGCGTTACAGGAGTGTATCAAGGAATAGAATTAAGTGATTATAAAGCAAAAATAGATAATCTATTTTCTCAAGATGATGTAGTGCTAGAAGTTGAAGAGGTTGGGGCGCCCTATCACGTGTCAGAGAAAACAAATATTCGATTATATAAGGGGCAGCTTTTTGAAAAACTGATGAAGGGGCAGCGCGCAACCGTGCTTTTGGATGTTTGTGAATGTGGTAGTGTTGAGCAGACTATTGAAAGGTTAAACTATTTAGTAAGTGAGGGATGTGAGGTAACAACAATTCACTTGCACAAAGATAAGCACAAGTTTTTGACTCCAGATGAACTTGGCGTATTATTAAAAACAGGTTTTTTGGGGAATTTGGTAAATGAGGGATTTGTCAAACAAGAGAGTAGCTTTGATGAATTTGTGAAAGCACAATCAAAAGACTGTATAGTGCCCAATGATCAAAGAATCAAGATTTTAAAAGAGTATATAGAAATATAAACTTATTTTTTGGGGAACAATATGGATAAGTTATCATCTTTTTTTATGTGTGGCCTATTATCTATTTTTTGTAAAAGTGTAGAAGCTGAAAGAATTATATTGATAAATAAGTCTGGGCAAGCGTTGAAGTTTGCCCATATAGGTACCTTTGGTCGCACAAAAGAAGATATAAGAAATCCTCTTTTGGGGTTTGAATCTTATGGTATTGCGTTGCCTGATGGTGAAAGTGTCGTGTTTAAAAATTTTAATATTGGATTGAAAGATGAGATCTGGTTTACTCATCCAAGTAAAATACGGCTTCCAAGAAAAGCACATTATACTCGTATTAATTTAAAAAAAAGATTGCGTACAGATAAAGATTACTTAATCTTAATCACCTCTTGTAAGATGGGAGGGCTTTTATCTGGATATGCGCTTAAAAGTGATCATTGTTTATATGAGATTAAAAACTATAATGTGATATCTTTGATGAGAAAGGTTAATTTTTTAAGGGATTATCTTATACGATATTTTAAAGATGATTTTATTGATTTTTATAAGCTTGTAAAAATACAAAGCTTGGAAGATATTTATTTTTTGCTCTTTGATTTACCTTATCACAGAGGAGTAAAGCAAAGAACCTTTTTGTATACTGTTTCGAAAATTCTTATACGGGTTATAGATAAACTTAATATGCTTTTAAAAAGAAATAAATCTTGTAGCTTATATAACTATGTAAAAGAAGGATTGTATTATAGTGTGCGCCAAAGGGTGGCAGCATCGATAGAGGTGTTGTCTAAAAAGAAAATAGATAACTATCAAGTGACAAAGATAAAAAAAGAGATTAAAAAAGAGTTTGATGAGATACAGGCAGATGTTAAACGAGGTGAACATGAGCGGTTGATACGTATTAAAAAAGAGAATTTTATAAAGAAATATTGGATAGATCTTGAAAGTCTAGAGGCAACTGCAGAATCTCTTAGAAAAAGATTTGGTGTTATAAAGCAAGAAGATTATTTTATATTGAGTTGCTTTAGGGAGCACGCGTTTGAACCAACATATGCTTTTAAATCAGTTATTAGTGATGATATTAAAGATATAAAATTTTGTATTCAGACAAGAGATTTGTCAGGTTTAGAAGAACGTTTGAAAAAGCTGAAACTTGAGTTGCAAGAGATTTCAAGTGAGCTTGACCTTCTTGATAATAGGACTATTCAGGAAAAACAAAGGCGACAGAAGCAAAAGGGGATAATTTGGGATATAGAAGTTAAAAAAGAAGAAAGAGAAGTTAATTTTAAGAAATTATGTAAACTATAGATAAATAAGGGAGTGTTTTGAGAAAAAGTTGGTGTATAGCGCAAAAAATAGGGGTATTTGCGTTTGTTTTTTTTTAATTAGTGCATATCTTTATAAAAGTTGTAAAAACACATATACTTCTAAAAAAGGGAAAATTATTATTTTGGATGGGGTATCACGATCAGGGAAAACCAGTATTGCAAATCGATTGGTAAAGCTGTTGGGGCCATCGTGGCAAAAGATCGAACGGGATGACTTTATGGCTTCGATATTTATTGATAAAATGAATGGAGTCATCACTCAAGAGCAGTTAAAAGTACGCATAAGAGAAAAAACAAAACAGATGTATAAAATAGTAAAAAATGTTTTACATTCCGGTAAAAACGTTGTATTTGATACGGTTCTGAGTGGTGTCGAAGGGGATACGAGTGTAAAGCAAGCGTTTGAGTCTCTCAAGTTATTTGAGGTTTATTTAGTCTTGGTATACTGCCCGTTACACATTGTTGTTGAGCGACTTAAGCATACTAATATGCAAGCTGTGTTAACTGATAATACCAGGGAAATGCGTCCTGTTTTTGCAACACTCCAATTTGTCCATATGTATCGTCCAAAAGAATGTGATAATGAGATTGCGTTGGGGACGCTTTCTGCAAAAGATATTGAAATTTCTTATGATGAGTCAAAACAGGAGTTACAAGAGATTATTGCGAGACTTAAAAAAGTACAAAAGATTTTTTTTGCAAAGTTTGGATTTGATAAGCAAAGTTGTATAAAGATTGTACCACAGTTAGTATACGATTTTATTATTGATACCAGTAGGTATGATCAAGAGGTTTGTGCTGAAAAAGTGGGCGACTTTATTTTACAAAATGGTGTGGCAGCTTTTGGTCTGAACTGTGAAAAATGGGGAATTTGATTTTCACATTAAATAACCTATTAAATAATATGTAATTCTTCTAACTTTTTTTCAGTATCTTCATATTCGTATCTATTAAACAAGATACTTTCGATACCCATTGCTTGGGCAGCGAGGACATTTTGCTCCTGATCGTCAATAAATAGGCAATGCTGGGGGCTTGTATTATGTTTATCCAAGAAATAATGAAAAATCTCTTTGTCTGGCTTTATCATTCCGATATTACCAGAAATAATAATGTCATCAAATAAAGAGAAAAATTCTTTATTATTTTCTATTAAGTGATTTGACGCCTGTTTTGCATAATTGGACATAATAAATAGATTGTGCTCACCAGATTGCTTAATTTTATTTACTAATTCGATCATGGGAGATATAGGTTTTGTATTTTTTGGAATCTCAGATTCGTTTAAAATTATTTTTATCATCTGTTGCACAAGATTTTTTTCAAATTCAGAGGCAAAAAAGTTTATTTTTTGTAAGTTTTCTATAAATTTATCTATCTGGATCAAAAGTTTTTTGTCTGAAATAAAGCCTTTCATCCATTGGGCGATACACTCAGGCATAGGGTTTTTTTTGTATATGAGTGCTGGCTTTTTATTAGTACCCCATGCGTGATGCATTTTTTTGAGTACGTTAAATCCTATTTTTACTGGGTTTTTTTTATGGGTAACAAGGTACCAAAGCATTTTGAAAAGTCCATATTTACGAACAATTTTTAATTTGTTTTCTTTAAAAAGCACCCCATCTATATCAAAGATAATATGTGATTTTTTTACCATTTTTCCCTCACACTTTTATTTTACTGTGTTACTTTATATATCTTTTGTGTTATTTCACTATAAATTTATACTAAACCAGTTTAAAGAAACAAGTATATACCAAAAATTGTGAAAAAAATATGTAATATTTTTAAAAACTTGATTTTTAAAAACGTAATATTGCAGGGTATACATAATGTATATTTTACTTGCAATATTGTGTCGTAAGGGAGGGGCGTTGTGAAAAATGTTCGAGGGTTTCGAGTACTCATTCTTGTGGGGAGTTTATTCTTTTATACCAGTTGTAATAGCATGCACTATGCCAGAGCATCGCTACCAGTAGTAGTGGTAGTGGCGCTTGTATTTTGGGCATATAATAGGCTTTTTCAGGATCCTAGAGTTGATGTTATAGATGAAAATGTCAAAGAGGTAAAAACTGATGTAAGAGGGTTAAAAGAAGCGTCCAATAAGATTAAAAAGGGGGTACACAAGGTAAAAAAAGATACTGTTGAGTTAAAAGAAGGGGCCAAAGAATTACAAAAAGAGGTGCAGGATTTTAGAAAAGAGACAAAAGAAAGTTTTGTTGATGTACGTACTGATATTACAGTAGCCAAAAACGAACTTTTGCAGGAGCTTACAACAAAAGAGAAAAATTTAACCAAATTAATCGAATGTGCAAAAGATGACATAAAAGGTGAGTTGGAGGAATCTTCGAATACAATGCGTGATACGTTGCAGGCGATTGCAGAAACAGCGAAAAAAGCAGCAACAAAAGAAGAAATAGCATATCTTAAGACTGTGTTAGATGCTAAAGATGAGCTTGTTGAAAATGTTCGTGGCGAGCTTCTTGCAAGTATAAAGGCGTCAGAGTCTAGACAAAAAGGATATATGAAATCATTGCTCAAAGAAGCTGAACTTAGGCAGGAGGATCAGTTTAAACAATTGAGAATATCTATTGAAAAGATCGAAAAAGAGAATAATGGGATAAAAAAGTTGGTCAACGAGGGGAATGAAAAAATTGGTTTTTTGGGGCAAAAAATTGATAAAATAGATAGTGCTGTAGGTGATATTAAGGGGCTTTTGCTAAAATAATGAAAAATATTTTATATTTTAGAAAAATATAAAAATATAAATTTTCACAAAAGGTAGACCGTAGAGTTTTTCTTTTCTACGGTCTACTTGGCGTTTAATATTTTTTTGTCCAGGTGGAGCTTTTATATAGGTTGTTGAATTTATTTCTTTTTTCTGGGTACAAACTTGATACCCGCAGGGCCAAATCCTGGAAGCCCAAGTCCTTTGATGTCTCCTGGTTTTTCTTCCACCACCATCTTTTTAATAAATTCTACTCTTTCTTTGGGATCTTCTTCTTGCCATTTTTCTGGTTTCTTTTTTGTGGGAAAAATGTATATTTGGGAGTCAAACTTTTTCTCTGATACTTGTGTAACAACAATAAGTTTTACAAAAGATTTTGTTCTTCTTGGGCATTTACAGACTTTGAATGTAAGCACGTTCTCAATTGGAGTTTTCCACACAGGTTTATCATTTGCAAGATTATATAGTTGTAATGTTTCATTTTTAGACAATATGGAACAAAAATCACCATCGGTACTTTCGATACATTCAGCATCTTTAACATGCTTAATTGGTTTTTTCAATTTTGGTTCACCATTTGCAACATCATATATTTGTATTATTTTATTTTGATGACTTATATCCGTTTCAAATATGACAGTTACATATTTTAAAGAAGAAGAAAACTGAGATGAGACTTTTTTTAGTCCTTGTAGAGAAACCCCCTGAACCCTTTGCTTTGCCCATTTAATATCATCAGTTTTACTGTCATATAATTCTAGCACATTTCTTCGATATTCCCGGCCCTTTCGAGTTCTCTTAACAACTCTACTTATAACTCGCACTTTTAGTGGTTGCGTCTGTTGTAGTTGTATATTGGAAGGGTGTTTTACTAGGTTCCGTTGACCTTTTATTTTAACCACAAAATTGCTCCCACAAAAGACAGGAATGCTACAAAGCTTTCAACAGACTTGTCAAAACGAGAAAAGACACGT
>Ga0180433_10009574_pt1 | contig 11829 bp, 7 predicted proteins | sample SS_ome_8_FD_132980 | JGI IMG/M metagenome (GOLD analysis project Ga0180433, IMG submission 132980) | Hypersaline lake sediment archaeal communities from the Salton Sea, California, USA - SS_1_D_1 metaG | ecosystem: Environmental > Aquatic > Non-marine Saline and Alkaline > Hypersaline > Sediment... | reverse complement strand
GAATCTTTCATGACCGTTGGTCTCCAGGTGAGGAAAATGCTCTGTGACATGGATCACATGGCGATAAAGAAAAATTGCCTCACTCAGATTTCATTTTCATAGCCGTGGCAACGCTTAGGTTTTGTCGGGCCCGAGTATTGTCAGAGGCCATCCGCAGCACTTCCTGATAATGAAAAATAGCCTCCTCTATCTTCCCCTCTTCCAGCAAAGCATTGCCGAGATTATTGTGGGCTTCCAAATTGTCCGGTTGGATCTGCAGGCCTTGCTCATAATGGGCAATGGCATCTGCTAGCTTGCCCTTCTTGGACAGGGCAATGCCAAGATTGTAGTGTGCCTCCGCAAAGTCAGGCTTGATACGTATGGCTTTCATGAAATGTCCGATAGCGTCTCGTAGGTTACCCTTGGAGACCAAGGCGATGCCAAGGTTGTTGTGCGCCTCTGCATTGTCTGGCCTGATACGCGCGGCCTCTCGATAGTGGGCGATGGCCTCTGCTATCTTCCCCAATTCCGAGAGAGCAGTTCCGTAATTGTTGTGAGATGCGCTGCTGTTGGGGTTGATTTGCAGTGCATGCTGGAACAAATTCGTGTTGCTGTGCCAGTGCTGAATTTGGAATGAGCTGCGAATGCCTAATAGGCTCGAGACCAGGACACAGATGCCCACAACAAGGCGTTTATTGATCCACAAAGGCCGATGTGAAACCACCCACGCCACAACCATACCTGGCCCAAGCATGGGAAGATAAAGATAACGGTCTGCCACCGTTGAATAATTTTGAAAGCCGAAGGGTATGAGGCCCAACGCCGGGAGAAGGCCTACGACAAAAACTGCCACAGATGCCAGCAGCCATTGAGCACGGTCTCGAAATAGCCATAGCACCCCACCCAACGCCCAGGGGACAAGGCCTGTGATTAGCGCCCAGCCATGTTGCAGCAAATAGTCTGGTGACCGGCCATAATCAATACCCAACCGAACTGGCACCAATAGTTTGTAAAAATAGAAAGACAAAGCATCGCCGGCCACCAAAGGTCGAGCCCACAGCGGAGCAACGAATCCTATGCTTGTGCCTTGTGCCAGCTTCGTCACGACGATGAATGGGACAGCAATCATAACCCAAGCTGCTAATAGCAACCAAAGATTGTGGGACGTCGGTCTGACGTTTCCCTGTTTCTCCCAGGCATTAGCCAGGAACCAAGCCATCACCGGGACAACGACAGCTGAAGGCTTTGCAAGCAAGGCCAGAACAAAGGCCACAGTGGCAAAAATCAAATTGGCTCTTGGTCTCGGCCCGGTCCCTTTTCCCCCAAAGTGGACATATCTCAAGTATTGCCAAAGCGCTGCCAGAGACAGGAGGCCACAAAGGACATCCTTCATTCCCGTGACCCAGGCCACCGGTTCAACCTGAAGGGGATGCAAAGCAAAAAGCATCGCACCGCAGCACGCGGCCCAATCATTTGTAACAAAGATCTTGAGAATGGCGAATACGACAAGTACGCATAGTATGTGTAAAATAAGGTTTGTCGCGTGGAACGGAGAGGGGTTGAATCGCGTCTTGGTCTTTTCCATTGTGGGGCCCTGAGTTAAATAGGCAACACCTGCCCAAAGGGTGTAGGTCAGAGGAATATACAGGTTTTCATATGGTTTTTTCCAGAGGTGGGAAATATTCGAAGGCGTAGTGGGTGCCAGAAAAGGATTTTCATAGACGTTGATTTGATCATCCCAAAGGACAAACTTGTGGCCATGAACCGGCCAGAAAACGGCAAGCGTGATCCCGATTAGAAGCAGTGCCGCAAGGAGGTGACGCATTCTTTTCTTTAGCAAAACAAGATTTCCCTGGGCTTTCTCAAGCCTTTACCATACCGATAATCCAGAGTGTAAAGAAAATGAGGGCAAGGCCGCCCCATCCAAGGCCTCGGGAAGTCGGGAATGCTGCTTTTCCATTACCTTGACACGCAAATATGATAAACGCCAACATCGATCCAACCCATCCGAGAAAGCCGATTTCCACAATGATACTCCAGAAAGTACTTAGACTTCTTGCCGTTGGCCTTGCAGGCGATTCGGTGGCGCCAGCCGGGCCATGCGGCATACTCGTGCTCTGATTAATTTCTATGAGTTCCCCGATTCGAATATCGCATTTCCTGATCCAGTCTTCCCCTGGCGTGTAAACACTTCTTGCGGAGTAAAAGGCGCGCCTGATAGTTCGGGTTGCAATGAGCGAAAGTCTGATATCCCCATGCTGATAGGCCCGCTCACCTATTTCCCAAAGTCGTTGCGCTGATCTGTAGACGTAAGGATTAAACGGCGTATACCAACGGATAGAACGATCAAAAAAGGTGATAGCCCTAATGTCTCTGTGTGCCTTAAGGTGCTTCGTGCCCTGCTGATAGGCCCGCAGCGAACCGTAGAAGGCCCGTACCCACACCATAGCCAATGCTATGGCAACCAAGCCGAGAATCATGCTCGCGATCCTGAGTCGCTTACTTTGGAGAACCCTTCTTATATGGACCTCCACCGATGTACCAATTCTGGCCTTCTTTCAAGCCGGAAAGCCCCCGGGTTGGAAGGCAAAGCCGAGCCCAATGATTCACATCAACTCTCCACGTCTCCAGCGTTTTTACAGCCTTTAGAGCCTTCTTCCCGCGCCTCATCCAGCAACTCCTTGGCGCCTATCTCGGCCAACTTTTCATGGGGAATCTTTTCCAGCACCGAGACAGCCCGGGCAGGATGACCCATACGACAATAGACCACTGCCAGATCTTTTCGCATCTGAGCTGAATCTGAGGCCAGATTCAGACCTCTTTCCAAAGCAGACGCAGAATTTGTGTAATCTCCAAGCGACCCATAACCGGCGCCTAGGTTGGACCAAAATTGAAATTCACCGGGCCAAAAGTCAACCGCCTCTTTAAAATACCTTACTGCCTCCTCATATTCCATTAAATGGAAATAAGCCGTCCCCGTGTTGTTATACCACTCCCCGCGCTCTTTGGAGGTCATGGGCAGAGATTTTGCCTTGTTCAGCACCGAGAGGGCGGCTTGCGGCCGACCGGTATCCACCAGCAGCGCAGAATAATTGACGTAATTCTTGCCCACCTTCGGATATTTCTCGATAGCCATCTGGAAATATCTTTCTGCATGCAGGTAGTCCTTTTTCTCGAGGAGGTTTTCAGCCAGTCCACCTGCGTGAAAGAAGTTGTGAAAACGAACCACCTCTTGCCTAAAGAAGGACGCCTCGTCTTTCCACAAACACCGATTTAACACATATGAATACGCTCCAGAATACACGACGATCAGGCACAGAAGAGTCATTGTGAGCATGGGATTTATCTTCATAGGCTTCTTCATAGCCTGCGTGACTCCAAGTGACACAAAAATCATGGGAAAATAGAGCCATCTCATAGAGACCAAGGTCACCGCCGAGGTATGAACAATATTCAATATGGGGAACAGGGCGACATGGAAAGACAATACTGAAAAGGTTGCCAACCTGTTTTTCCACATTCTCCACACGAAAAGGCTCAAAAGGGCAACGCAGAGAAAACCTGCAAGGACTTGCCAGTTCGCATAATCAGAGGGATAATGGATAATGAAATTGTGAAGATTGTAAGGGAAAAAGACAAGCTTCAGATTCCACGCGATCAAGTAAGGAATAAAATAGATCCTTTCCCACAAGCCTCCTGGTTCAGATGGCGTCAACCACCAGCCTGTTACAATTTTTCTAAGAACAAAGTACCCAATCCCTAATAGCAGGAAAGGAAGGTAACTCATGATCTCATCACGAACATGTCCTTTCCTTTGGGTAAGAAACCTGTGGTACAAAAAAATGCAAGGCAGAATCACCAAACCGAACTCCTTGGAGAGCATAGCCAGGACACAGAAAAGAACAGATGCCATGAAGCTCAGGCGACCCGCCCCCTCCCATCTTTTTATATAGAAATACAGAGCCGAAAGGAAAAAGAGCGTTACGAGCATGTTGTTTCTGCCAGAAACCCATGAAACGGCTTCGGTGTTCACAGGGTGAACGGCGTAAAGGAGGCTGGCCCAGAAAGCGGTCTGACGATCATGGGCCAGCAACAGGATAAAGCTATATAACAAAAAGGACGTTAGAACATGGAGAATAAGGTTTGTAGCCCTGAACCCTTGGGGCTTCATGCCCCAAAGCTTATAGTCCAACCTGTAGGTTAAATTGGCTAGCGGTCTGTAATAACCGGTATGTTCGTCCGGCCTGTTCTCGCTCTGAACAATACCGTCCTCCTGTCCAAAGTAGGAGATCAAGGAATGCGGATCTTTGATGTATGGATTGTTCTTTATCAAGGCATGGTCGTCCAGCATGAATCCCCCTGAAAAGGTTGGAATATAGACCAACGCGACCAATAAGCCCATAATCACAAAGGGCCGCCAGGGGGGGAGCTTTATGCTGTCTTGGAAAGATTTCATTACATCATTTGTTCGTCTACTATCAAAGACATGTTTATGCCCTAGGGGTTAGCCCCATCTGTTTCTGACAAGAGCCGGGATTTGAAACAGTGCAACGAAGAAAATCGTAACGGCAGTAATGATCATACCAACCCTGAACGAGGTGGGTTCGAATCTCATGACTATGTCATGGCTTCCCTTGGGTAAAGGAAGGACTCGAAAAAGATAGTTTCCCGTAAGCACTTGCTTTTTCTGGCCGTTTACATAGGCCACCCAGCCCGGATAATTGATCTCGCTTAATACCAAACACCCCTCATTGTTCATCGTGACGCTCAGGTCAATCTCTTCGTTTCCATACGCCCTGATCTCACAGTGTTCTGTCGCATCCGACATGCTACGCTCGGGCTTGCTGTTTCCTCCCATGCCGGGTGCTGCCCTCGGCGACATCGAGAACGCTTCTTTCTGTTGGAGGTCTTCAAAGATCACCATCTGCCGGGGGTCGAAATCATCACTCATCATAAAATCAAGGACTTTTGTCGACGACAGTGTAATGGCTTTGTGGACGATGTATGCCCTTGGCAGCGGGTCGCCAGTTTTCGACAGGCCGGTGTGATTTGAAATGGCATATTTGACATTCAACATGCGAATCAAATGGTTGTCCAGATCTCTGACATGCTCGACATTGACAGCCTCAGAACACTGGGGCGTATTCTGGCTCCTGTTGATATAGGATAGGTACCGTTTCAGTATTAAGGGATCGTATCCTTGAATGTCCTGGTAGCGATACAAAAGGCCGTCATTGGGCACACGATTATCACTCATTGCCACAATGCGGTGAATCTGCGGATCTTCATTCAGGTCACTTATCAAGTCCATTTTTTTCTGGTCCGGACTCCACTCAGTCGTCTTAATCAATGAGTTTGAGAAGGCCCAAAGGTCAAACGTCATGACCGCCAACAACATGGCGATTGCCCAAGGATGGCGGCTTCGATGCTTATAGACCAGATGGATGAGGCCTGCGGCAAGAACAAAGAAACCCGCTCCAGTGAAAAAAGAGACTTTCACAATCGCATGCAACCGGGTCATTAAATCGGGGCTGAACTCTGGACGCTGTATGAGCTTAAATACGTAAGAGAAGAATAAAGAGGGTTCAAACAAGAGCATTGCCGCCAGCCCGGCAAAAAACAGAATTCCAAGGCCTAGTATTATCTTGTACGAGCTCGAATACCATTCTAATTCGCTGATATTGTCCAGTCCCATTCCAGCCAGGATTGATAGAGAGAAGATATAGAGATAGAGTATTTGTGCGGGTATCCGAAAATGATGAAAGCCGGGCAAATGATATATTAAGCGATACACAGGATTGTATTGCCCCAGAGACAGGAATAGAGACAACAATAAGGCCAAGACAAAAAACCTTCGGACATGGCGCGTTTTGGCGCCTTTTCCTATACAGCCGAGCAGCAGCAGGGGCCCTATGCCTGCATATGCGCCTAGTTCCCAAAATTGCCAGACTTCGGTACTTTTCCAATAGGTACTGTCGACAGGATTTCCAAAAAAATTTGGAATCAGAAATGTGACGAAATTGAGGGGGTCGAAGGAATCGATTGTGCCAAATTCATAGGAGACGCCACCGGAACGAGACGACAGTTGCATAAATTCATGGGTTGGCAAGATCTGTATGGCGGCCAGAGACAAGCCTGAGAGCACAATAAGGACCATGCCACAAGCAAGCCTGCAAACAATATCCATCTTGCCATGTTTCAACCGTGCGGCAATCTGCAAGGTCATAAAAAGAATTATGGCCAGTACGGTGTAAAACGCCATCTGCGGGAAACCAGCCAATATCTGAATTCCTAGAAACATGCCAGTCAAGATAGCATGCTTCACATGGAGAGTATTGACGAACTTGTGAAGGCACAAAAAAATCATGGGAATCCAGATATAGCTCTGAACAAATGTGAGATGTCCTGCATAGACGTGGCCCATGAAAAATCCATTATAGCTGAAAATGATCGAGGCCAGGAAAGCGCCTGCCCTCTTTACAGAAACAGAGCGTGCAAAGGCATACATGAAGATGGCCCCGAGTGCGCAGTGTAGTATGATAGTACATTCGTAAGCTGGCTCTGTGGGTATCAGATAAAAGAGAAAGCCCAAGGGATAAAACATGGCCGCCTGAATATTCCCCACAAGTGGTGTGCCGGAGAATTGATGGACGTTCCACAGCGGGACACTCCAGTGGGTCAAAACGTAATCGTAAATGAACCTTTTTAGAGGATAAAAATACAATACAAAGTCAGAGCCGAACAGAGCTTTCCCGGAATATATGGCCCGGGGGAAAAAAATGAGAACAGATGTAATCAGGAAAAAAATGAGTACGAGGTCTTTTGATCTTTCGGCGTTTTCTGTCATGTTATGTAATGATGCCTCAAGAGATGTGTTTCGGCGTGCAATAACAGTACTGCCCCGTTTTCGCCAGCTCGTAGCATGCTAAAACCGTTCCTATCAAATAATCATAGGGTGTTTCCAGCTTCCTTTTTTGGTATTGATCTTTTCGCAAAACAATGACGTCAAAATATTGGGCTATAATGTGCTTCATCAAAGGCTTGCCACTCAGGACATTAGTGTTCCATAAAATAGAATACAGAAAAAGATCGTTCATGATGGGATCTTCTTGAATTTCGAACACAAACCCAGCCCAGGCGAGATTGAGGGTTTTGAGATGGTCACCACGTTGAAGTGTTCGGATGTCGTTTTTTACCTGCTCAATCCGTGCAACCATGCGCACAGATTTCTCTCGTGTTGTAAAGGAATAATCCGATCTCCTGGCGAGGGCAAAATCTAATGCTACAGAGATGGCAAGCAAACCTGCGATGACAAGGACAAGCGAGGGCCTTGCATCTTGATAATGTTTTTTTGTGAAAAAAACCAGCCACAGCAGGCCCGCTAAGATAGGCTCAAAAAAGTAATTCACGTTTCCCCCCTCCTTGCCCAGAGTTATCACGAGTATTAGGCTGGAGAATAGAAAATAAGCGAGATATGGTGAATCGATAGTAGCTCTCCATTTCCTCAAGCAAGATAAATGAACTATGGTCGCTGTTATAGAAAGCAGGAAAAAGACAAAAAATGGCTGGCGCAACATCCTGAGCCAGTTTTCAACGAAATTTTGCCATATAAAGGGGTTCCTGGGAGCGACAAACACACTGAACCAGAACCCAGTACCCCAGTAAGAGTGAGCAAGAATGGCAAATATACCAAATAGCATGAGGCAGGAAATTCCGTATATCAAGGCATCCTTTTTGTGTTTTATCAGAAAATAGATAAAGCATGATGTCGTCGCAGCAAGGAATGTCTGCTTAGAAGCAAAGGCAAGAAAAACAAGAATCGAGACAATGATGATTTGCCAGGGTCTGTTTGTCGCTCTCTCAGCGCAGGCCACGGCTGCTGCAGAGAAAAAGAGGGCCATGGAATCATTTCTCAAAAAGGCCGTGTGGGAGACGACCTCGCGAATGAGAAAAAAGCCGGCCATCGCTAGAACAGACAGCATTATCTTGTCTTGAGGATTGTACGGAAGGAAAAGGCAAAATGAAGCCAAAATCATGAAGGCCATGGCGACGATTCTGCCGGTAAAAAACCTATTATTCGAGTTCTGGGGCAACGATGCAACAAGGTAGTGGTAAGCCGGAGTATAAATGGTCAATATGAACGGAAGATCCTCGTACATGGCAGGGTCATATATGTTTCTTCCTTTTTGGATTGATTGAACCGTACACAGGTTGGGGCTTTCAAAAGTCAGGTCGAAAGGGGCGGCAAGGTGATCTTTTGCCACACAAAACACTCTGCACAAAGATGCAACGCTGATGACTACTGCGACAATGAATACAATCTTTCTGGCGACCATTTTATTGACCGTTGCGTTTTTTAAGCACCAACAGAAGGGACACACCAAAGAAGAAATTCAGGAATCGAAGGCAGCGGATCTCAAATACGAAGAGTGAGCTCAAGAAGGTGTTCAGCCAATTCGGGATAGGCAGAAAGAAGTCCGATCGTGCGTGCTTTTTAATTCCAGAAAATCCTCTCAGTTTTCTCGCTACAAGGACAGGAAGAAAGAGAATCGCATTATAGTAACTTGCCTTCATGACTCTGTAACCTAGTCCACCAGTCCTCTCTAAGATTGCTTTGCGGGTGTAACGTCGCTTATGGCGCAGGGCAATATCGTGAGAGCTCCAAAGAATCTCAAAGGCAGGAACCGTGAGAATGACGTGACCTCCTGGCTTGCATACCCGTCTCATCTCTTTTAGAAGCTTGAGGTCATTGTCAAGATGCTCCAGCACGTCAAGGCATGTTATTGCGGAGAAGGTATTGTCCTTAAAAGGGACTGATTGGTCGACATCCGATCGTACGATAAGATTCAGGCCCCGGTGACTTAGAAATTGAATGGCATCTGGCGAGCACTCTGCGCCGTAGGATACGCCAAAATTTTCCAGCAGTTTCAGTATAATCCCGGTCCCGCATCCGATGTCGAGTATTCTGTCCTGGTTTCTCTTGTTTAGGGGCAGCCGCTGTAGGATCCTCCTTACTAGAAACTGTTTCCCGACAAACCACCAGTAGGTCTGTTCGATGTCGTGCATGATTCTGTATTCGTCTTTTTCCATGGTGCTATAGACCGTAACTCATTGCCAGACGAAGATGATATATCTTTATACTCCGGCTGACTGTGACGACAGGTGTCGATTCTACCCGAATACTTATTCAGGTGGTGGAAATAAATAAAAGTGAGCAAGAAAGATGCCAAGGTTTATAACAATCCACAGCTCGATATCCGCTAATTCGAACGGGGATGCTATGGCTTTGGAGATCATCTATCGTGCCTCCTCTGTAGAAACCACGAGCCGCCGTTCCGTGAAAGCAGAGGAGGTCGAGCTGGGGTTCAATAAGATGCCTTGGCGGGGCTGCCTGCCTTCTGCTTCTGCAAGGCAAGAGTCACGTTATGACGCGCCTCCGCAAAGTCCGGCCTTATGCGGAGGGCCTCGTGAAAATGGACCACGGCATCTGCTGTCCTTTTCCGTGAAGCTAAAGCGATTCCCAGATTGTTGTGTGCCTCGGCATCGTCAGGTTTGATGCGCACTGCCTCTGAATAATGGGCAATGGCATCAGTCAGCCTCCCGCGGCGAGATAGGGCATTGCCCAGGTTGTAGTGAGCATCGGCGAAATCGGGTTTGATTCGCAGCGCTTCTACATACTGGGCGATAGCCTCTTCGAGCTTTCCTTGCCCTGCCAGGGCACCTCCCAGATTGATACGCGCCTCCAAGTAGTTGGGTTTGATCCGCAGCGCCTCGGCGTAATGCCAAATTGCCTTTTCGACCTCTCCCTGTCCCGCAAAGGCCACACCCAGGTTGGTATGTGCCGGGGGGTTGTCCGGGGCTACGCAGAGGGCATGTTGGAATAGGGTGATGCTGTCTTGCCAGTATCGTACCTGGAGACGTGAACATAACATGAGGGCTGCAACGAGGCCTGCTGTCAGTGTAGCGAGGGCGGCTCTTCGATGAGGCCATCTTGCCAACATATCGGGCAGACCCCATGCCGTGACAATAAAAAGGCCGATCAGCGGTACATAGGTGTAGCGGTCCGCCATGGCATGGTCTCCCACCTGGATCAGCCCTATGACCGGTACAACAGTGCCAAGATACCATAACCAGCCCACAGGGAGATAGGGGCGCCCCTTTGCCAGGCGAATTGTCAAGACAGAGAGGGCTACGAGCAACAGACCAGCTAAGGCTGCCTGCCACATGGTTACTGTAATGCCAGGATGTGGATAAAAGACCGCGAGGTTCTTCGGCCAGAGCATCTTTCCCATGTAACCCACGTAGGACAGTAGTGCGTTTGCCACTCTGACCTCCATGGGAAATGAGGCAAAGGATTTTGTGGCCCCCCCATGTTCCTGGGCAAGAAAAGCCACGATGCTGAAAGCTACGGCAAAGACAAGGAGAGGACCTTTTTCCACGAGGAGATGGATGACTCGTTTACCTTGATCGTTGGCATGGTTGAGATCCTCGACCTGCGGGGGATGAGCATGAGCCAATGGCTTAAAGGACCAGCGGCCCAGCGGCCAGTAATCGAGCAACAGCAGAACGAAGGGTAGGGTCACGAGCATGGGCTTGGCCATCAGGCCGAGGACAAAACAGACCAGGACCAACAAGTATCGCTTCGCACCTGGAGCCTCAACGTAAGACGCGTAGGCCCCCGTCGTCAGTATCCAGAAAAGGGTGCTCAGGACGTCCTTGCGCTCTGAGGCCCATGCCACCGACTCCACATGGAGGGGATGAAGGGCAAACAGGGCAGCGACAAAGGCGCTTTTCCAGACGGCATGGGTCATGCGGTGGAAAACCAGAAAGAGCAATAGGGCATTTGCCATGTGAAGGAGCAGGTTGGTCAGGTGATGCCCTGCGGGGTTCAACCCATAGAGCTCACAGTCCAGCATGTGTGATAGCCAAGTCAGTGGATGCCAGAAGTTGGCGTGTGTTGTGGTGAAGGCCCATGCAACGCCATGCCAGGTGAGCCCATTCCGTACTTGACTGTTGTTGCAGATATATGCGCCGTCATCGAAGTTGACAAACCCATGATTCTGCACTTGCCAAAAGACCGAAAGGATGGCGATGGTCAGAACGAGGCAGATCAAAAGGATGCGCTGTCTGTGAAGCTCTTTCTCCATTACGGTCACATAGCCTTGGAGGGTTTTGAGGTAATTTTTTTTGATTTCAGAAACTTTTTGAGTTTGGATTGTTCTGGCGCCATGTCCAGGGATTTTTGAAACGCCATGCGAGCCTCACTTTTTCTCCCGCCATGATAAAGAGCCAAACCTAGGTTATTGTAATAACCTTGGTTGTCAGGACATAGTTCGATGGCCTTGGCATACCATACGGCGGCCTGATCATAGCCACCAAGTTTGTGATAGTAATACCCCCAGTTGTTGTACACGCCACCCAGGTCTTCGTAGTAGATGAGGGCTTTTTCCAGCTCTAACCGTGCTTGTTCAAAAAAGCCGTGATCTGTGAGAAAGACTGCCAAGTCAGAATGGATCGTCGTGTGATCATAACCGACCCTTGATGCCTGATCCATGGCTTCTAAACCGTCGTCAAGTCGCCCGGCCATAAGAAGATACTTGCCGAGAGCAAAATGAAAATAAGCAGCCACCTCCCGGTTCATAAAATCCTTCCTGAAGTTATCAAGGAGACTCTCTGTTACGTACAGTGGCCAAACACGCTGTCCCGCCTCCTGGGGTGATGGGGTTTCACGTTCTGTGATTTTGTATAAGATGCCCCAAGGGTGAATAGCGTGCTCATCTTGGACGGAAATGGCTGATGGGTTGAATACGGCGTAGTAGAGACCCTCTTGCGCCTCTTTCATGATTCGTT
>Ga0180433_10009573_pt1 | contig 11831 bp, 12 predicted proteins | sample SS_ome_8_FD_132980 | JGI IMG/M metagenome (GOLD analysis project Ga0180433, IMG submission 132980) | Hypersaline lake sediment archaeal communities from the Salton Sea, California, USA - SS_1_D_1 metaG | ecosystem: Environmental > Aquatic > Non-marine Saline and Alkaline > Hypersaline >... | reverse complement strand
GGTACCCAGGTCAGGCTGTTTAAAGATCAGCAGTACAGGAATAATGATAAGCACCAGGCTGAAAAGCAGGCGTTTCCAGTCAGGTGGCAAGGGTTTTTCTGCCAGGAACCAGGCAATCATCATCGGTACAGCCAGTTTTACCATTTCAGAGGGCTGGAACCTGAAAAAGCCCAGATCCAGCCAGCGCTGTGCGCCTTTGCCCATCTGGCCGAAAACCAGTACGGCTACCAGCAGGGCGATACCTACCAGGTAGAGCCACGGGCTCCAGCGTTTGAGTGTTGTCGGGTGAATCTGGGCGGCAACCAGCATGACAAAAAATGCCAGTCCCAGTCGTATCAACTGTCTCTGAATTTGTCCCATGTCCTGACCGCTGGCAGAGTACAAAACAGCAAGGCCCAGCCCGCACAACAGCAGCAGCCCAGCCAGCAGGGGCAAGTCAAGATGAATAAAATCCAGGGCACCCTGGGGCTTGACCGGACCGGATGGCGTGAGTTCCTTGTTGGGGGTGGAAACGGGCATCAGCTTTGCTCATCCTCACTGTCAACAGTAACGGCTTCATCCAGCAGCCAGGCGTCCATGATTTTTTTTGCAATCGGAGCAGCGGCTGAGCTGCCTGAGCCGCCGTTTTCAACAATAACAGCTACCGCTATTTGCGGGTCTTCAATCGGTGCGTAAGCAACAAACAGCGCATGGTCACGGTTTTTCTTGGAGATTTTGGTTTCGTCGTACTCTTCGTCCTGCTTTATGGTAAAGACCTGGGCAGTGCCGGTTTTTCCGGCGATGCGATAGTTATCAGAACGAATGCCTTTAGCTGTTCCCCTGATGTGTTCAACAACATTGGTCATGGCCAGCTCGATATCATCCCAGTTTGCCTGTTTGCTGATTTCAATGTTTTTCTCTACGGTGCCTATTTTTTCAATCAGCACACTGGTAGTACTGTTTTCTATGCGACTAACCACGCGTGGAGCACGATAGGTTCCGCCATTGGCAAAACTGGCAGTAGAGGCAGCCAGCTGCAATGGGGTGGTCAGAAAATAACCCTGGCCTATGCCCATAATCAGCGTTTCCCCGGGATACCAGGGCTTGTTGTGGCGTCTTTTTTTCCATTCCCGTGATGGCAGTAACCCCGGTAACTCAGCTCCCAGGTCGATACCGGTTTTTTCACCAAAACGGAAATTGTCCAGGTACTCCTGCATTTTCTTGACACCCATTTCGTGTGCAAGTTCATAAAAATATACATCACAGGACTGGGCGATGGAGGTATCCATGTCCATCCAGCCGTGGCCGGTCTTTTTCCAGTCGCGGTATCGGTGAGAATGGTTGGGGAGTTGATAGAAGCCGGGACAGAACTTTCTGTCGTGAAAAGTGATCGAGTTGGTCTCTAGGGCTGCCAGCGCAATGAAGGGTTTGAGGGTTGAGCCCGGAGGATATTGTCCGCGTAGTGAACGATTAAACAGTGGTTTATGTTCCGATGCCTGTAAAGCCTGGTAGTCTTTTGTGCTGATGCCGCTCACAAAAAGATTCGGGTCATAACCCGGTTTGCTGACCATAGCCAATACGCCCCCGGTATTAGGGTCAATGGCTACAGCCGAGCCGTTTTCTTCTCCGAATGCCTGCATCGCTATGCGTTGCAGCTCGGTGTCGATATGCAACACCAGGTTGGCTCCTGATGTTGGTTGCTGTTTCTCAAGGATGCGAATCGTGCGACCCATGGCGTTGACTTCAACCTGCTGCAAGCCAACCTTGCCATGCAGGGTGTCTTCGTAAAATTTTTCCACGCCGTTTTTGCCGATATGAGTGGTGCCCGCATAGTTGGAGTTATCAATAATTTCCAGTTCTCTCTGGTTGATACGACCCACGTAGCCCAGCACATGGGCCATTTCATCAGCCAGTGGATAGTGGCGCAGTAACTTTGCCTCAATATCGATGCCTGGGAAACGGTGGCGCTGAACAGCAATTTTTGCGACTTCTTCCTGAGTCAGGCTTATTTTCAGCGGAATGCTTTCAAAACGCCGGCGCTGCTTTATCAGGCGATTAAAGCGTTTGAACTCGTCTTCATTGATTTCGATCAGGGTAGAGAGTTCATCAAGGGTTTTCTGCATATCCTTGACTTGTTCCGGGGTTACTTCAAGACTGTAGGTAGGTAGATTCTGGGCGACGATCACGCCATTGCGGTCATAGATCAGGCCGCGCACCGGTGGCAGTGGAACCAGTTTTACGCGGTTATCCTGTGACAGGGTCTTGTAATGCTCATGTCCTGCGATCTGAAGTTTCATCAGCTGCAACACCAGCGTCCCCAGGCAGATGGTGACGATCAGGCCAGACAGCACTGCACGGTTAAGAAACAGCTGGCTTTCACGCAGGTAGTCCTTGATCTGGGTTTTGAGCATGATGGACAGTAAACCTAAAGGTTGCTTTGAGTGCGGTGCTGCACTTCACTCATCAAGATGAACAGCCAGGGCCAAAGCAGTAGACCAACAAGCGGCTGCAGCCAGTATTCCGGTCCCGGCGTCACATCGCTGGTAATACCGATGATCCAGTATTGCAGCGTGTGATCAATAAGCAGCAGGATAAACACGACAAGACTTTGTTGCCATAATGGAAAAATTCGCGTGCGCTGATAAATGTTGAGTGTAATAAAGGCGATAACAGAAAGACTCAGGGCATGGGCGCCGAGCAGATTTCCGGATAATACATCAAGCAACAGGCCGCTGACCCAGCCTGTTGTGATGCCGACACGTTCCGGTGTCATCAGCCACCAGTAAATCAGTACCAGGGCCAGAAACTGCGGTCTCAGATGCTGGGCCCAGTCAGGAATGGCGATAATGCTGAACAGTAAGGCCAGCAGTAGACTGACCATGACAGGAAATGAGGCAATAGCCGGGCGGTTATCCATCGCGACGTCCCCTCGTTTGATTTTCCTGCTCTGTCGTTTCCACGGTTTCTGTTGTTGCTTCAGTCTCAGGAGCTACATCTTCAGCCTGGGTTTCGGGGGCGGCCGGGGTATTCTGTTGGATATTCCATACCAGTAAAACTTCACGGCTGCGATCCAGATGAGCCAATGGTTCAGCATTGATGGAAGAAAAGTGTTGCCCGGGTTGGTGGCTGATATCAGAGACCTTGGCTACCGGATAGCCGGGAGGAAAAACGCCGCCCAGTCCGGAAGTCACCAGCGTGTCACCCGGTTGTATGTCAGCATTATGAGCTAAAAATGGCAGACTGAGGCGGTTGACTTCGCCAGTGCCAACAGCAACGGTACGCAGGCCATTGCGTAACACCTGTACCGGCAGTGCGTGGCTGGCATCGGTAATCAATAGTACTGTTGAATGCAGCGGCGAGGTGTTAATCACTTGTCCCATCACTGCTTGTGCATCGAGAACCGGCTGGCCAGTAAATACGCCGGAGCGGGTTCCTTTGCTGATGACAACCTGCTGACGGTAAGGATCAAGTTCTACAGAAGTAAGTTCGGCGATGAGCACACGTTCTCCTACTTTAAAAGAGGAGTCCAGCAAATTCCTCAAACGCAGGTTTTCCGCTTCCAGAGCCTTAAATTTTTGTAACTTGGCCTGCAGTAGTGTGCGCTCCTTTTCCAGCTCGCGTTTCTGCTCAAGCAGGCTTTGTTCATCAGAGGTGACTTCGCCGAACCATTCAATGGCCAGATTCGGCGTATCAGCAATTAAGTAAACAGGGTAAGTCAATACCGACAGCGAAGAGCGCAGTGGTTCAATCCAGGCAGTACGGTGATCCAGTACCATCAGTATCAGGGAAAACGACACGCCTATCAGCAATCGTGTTGATAATGCTGGTCCTGCTGCAAATATCTGTTTAATGGTCTTTTCCCGTTATGCTTATTCGACGGTGAACAGATCTCCGCCGCGTTCGTCCATCAATTCCAGCGCACGTCCACCGCCACGGGCAACGCAGGTGAGTGGATCTTCAGCGACGATCACGGGTAATCCGGTTTCCTCTTCGATGAGTCGATCAAGGTCGCATAGCAGGGCGCCGCCACCAGTCAGCACAATACCGCGTTCGGCAACGTCAGCACCCAGTTCGGGAGGAGTCTGCTCCAGCGCTCTTTTGACGGCATTGATGATACCGGTAAGAGGTTCCTGCAGGGCCTCAAGTATTTCATTGCTGTTTAAGGTGAAACTGCGAGGTACGCCTTCGGCCAGGTTTCGGCCTTTAACTTCGATTTCACGGACTTCATTGCCGGGAAATGCCGAGCCGATTTCCTTCTTGATGCGCTCTGCAGTGGATTCACCTACCAGTGTTCCATAATTGCGGCGAATATAGTTGACGATGGCGTCATCAAAGGTGTCACCACCGATTTTTGCAGAATGAGAGTAAACAATACCGTTTAATGACAGGATGGCGACTTCGGAAGTACCACCGCCGATATCCAGCACCATGGAGCCACGCGCTTCTTCAACAGGCAGTCCCGCACCGATAGCAGCTGACATGGGTTCCTCGATCAAGTAAACCTCACGGGCCCCGGCACCGGCTGCTGATTCACGGATCGCCCTGCGTTCAACCTGGGTGGAGCCGCAAGGCACACAAATCAGAACACGTGGGCTGGGGCGTATGATCTTGGACTCATGCACCTTGTGAATGAAGTACTGCAACATTTTTTCGGTGACGGTGAAGTCCGCGATCACACCGTCTTTCATCGGACGGATAGCCGTAATGTTTTTGGGGGTGCGTCCGAGCATCTGTTTGGCGTCTTCGCCCACGGCGGCCACCGATTTCTGGCCTCCCCTGGTTGGATCCTGACGAATGGCAACGACAGAGGGCTCGTCAAGTACGATGCCCTGATCACGTGCATAGATAAGAGTGTTGGCGGTGCCAAGGTCAATAGACAGGTCGTTGGAAAACATCCCGCGTAGGCGTCTGAGAAACATTATCTGTTGTAATCCTTTGAGTAATAGTTATTTGGCAGCTCTGGATCTGAGCGCAATTTAATTGCGTAATCTAGCAATGCTGGCTGTTTACAGCAAGATATCGCATAACAATACCCCAATGGGTAGAATTTATGGAGACTTTAGTGAAAATTATCTGCACAATGGCTCAAACTGTCTAAAGTTACTAAAATTACAGCCGCTATCAGGTTTATATAAGAATAACTGGGGGATTTTTGATGTCTGGAAACAGTTTTATCCAGTCGGTTGATGATAGAACAAAACTGGCTGGTGCCAACAAGCTGGAAGTCTTGCTGTTCAGCCTCGGACAGGATGAAGGTTCTGACCGTGACGAAGTCTTTGGTATCAATGTTTTCAAAGTGCGTGAAGTGATGCGCGTACCGGAAATTACCCAGGCTCCTGATATGCCTGAAGCCGTTGAGGGTATGGTTAGTCTGCGAGGCACCATGGTTCCGGTTGTCAATCTTCCTAAATTCTGTGGTGTGGTCTCCAGTAAAAAACCCAAAATTCTGATGATTACCGAGTACAACAAGAATGTGCAGGGTTTCCTGGTAGATTCGGTTGATATGATTCAGCGCCTTAGCTGGGATCAGGTCAAGGCGCCACCTCCTATGCTGGCTCATCGACTAGGCGGGCTGGTTACTGCGGTTACCGAGCTTAAGGATGGTCGCCTGGTGATGATCATGGATGTTGAGAAAGTGCTGGCCGAGACAGCGGGTTTCTATGATGACGAGATGCTGTTTGAAGGCATTCTTACCAGTGAGCGTAACCAGAATCATACCGTTGTGTTTGCTGATGATTCCAGCGTGGCCAGGTCACAGATCAAGACAACACTGGACAAACTGGGCTTTCGCCACCTGAGTGCCACCAATGGTGCAGAGGCCTGGAAAATGCTCAAGAATATCGCCGAGCATTGTGAGGTGACTGGACGAGATATTCACAATGAAATCAGTCTGATACTGACCGATGTCGAAATGCCGGAAATGGATGGCTATGTGCTGACGCGCAAGATCAAGTCAGATTCCCGCTTTGATGGCATCCCGGTCATTATGCATTCATCACTGACCGCAGGTCAGAACCAGGCACTGGGAAAGAACGTGGGTGCTGATGATTATGTGTCCAAGTTCCAGCCGCGCGAGCTGGCTGCCAAACTGGAAGAAATGGTTCACGGTGCCCCCGGGGCCGAATAAGCCAATCCCCTGAATATTCCTACATAACAGCCCTGCTTAGTCAGGGCTGTTTTTTCTACAGCAGGACTGTGGTACCTTTCGCGCTTTGATTTAACTGGCGGAACACTGAGGTAAGCATGTCCCTGACCCCGGATGATGTCCAAAAAATTGCACACCTGGCCCGATTGGGAGTAACGGAACAAGAAAAGGCTTCCGTGGCATCCGATCTGACCAATATTCTTGATCTGGTCGAACAGATGAATCAGGTTGATACCTCGGATGTGGTGCCGATGTCGCATCCATTGCATATGACCCAGCGTTTGCGTGCGGATGAAGTCACTGAAACTGATCAGCGGGAAAAATTCCAGTCGCTGTCTCCAGCCGTGGAAAACGGTCTGTTTCTCGTGCCCAAGGTAATTGAGTAAGACGATGCATAACAAGACAATTGCAGAACTGGCTGCCGGGTTGCGTGCAGGCGAATTTAACAGTGTTCAGTTAACCCGACATTTTCTTGATCGCATCAGGCAGTATGACGGCGGTCTCAACAGTTACATCAGTATCTGTGAAGAGCAGGCGATAAAGCAGGCTGAAGCTGCCGATGAGCGTATCAAGGCGGGAGAAGCAGGTCAGCTGATCGGCATTCCCATAGCCCACAAGGACATCTTCTGTACAGATGGTGTGCGTACTTCCTGTGGTTCTAAAATGCTCGACAGTTTTGTTGCACCTTATGACGCGACTGTAGTTAAGAAGTTGAAGCAGGCTGGTGTCGTTATGCTGGGTAAGACCAATATGGATGAGTTTGCCATGGGTTCTTCCAACGAGACCAGCTGGTATGGGCCTGTAAAAAACCCCTGGGATACTGAAACCGTACCAGGAGGTTCTTCCGGTGGTTCAGCTGCCTGCGTCTCTGCCAGACTGGCGGTCGCTGCGACAGGAACGGATACCGGCGGTTCTATCAGACAGCCTGCCGCTTTATGTGGACTGACTGGCCTGAAGCCCACTTACGGACGCATTTCCCGCTATGGCATGATTGCTTTTGCCTCCAGCCTCGATCAGGCCGGGCCGATGACGGCCAATGCAGAAGATGCCGCTATCCTGTTGCAGGCAATGGCTGGTTTTGACAAGCGTGATTCAACTTCCGCTCAGCAAGATGTGCCAGATTATATTGGTGGTCTGAATAACGATCTGACAGGCTTGAAAATCGGTGTCGCCAAAGAATATTTTGGTGAAGGGCTGGATGCTGATGTTGAAGCATCGATTCGATCAGCTATCGATAAGTATAGCGAGCTGGGTGCTGAAATCGTTGACATCAGTCTGCCTAATTCCGGTTTGTCTGTACCCGTTTACTACGTAGTAGCGCCGGCTGAATGTTCATCCAATCTGTCGCGCTTTGATGGTGTGCGATACGGGCATCGTTGCGAAGATCCGCAAGATCTTGAAGATTTATATAAACGTTCACGTGCCGAAGGTATTGGTGCCGAGGTCATGCGTCGCATCATGATCGGTACCTATGCTTTATCAGCTGGTTATTACGATGCCTACTACCTCAAAGCCCAACAGATTCGACATCTGATTTCCGATGATTTCGAGCAGGCCTTTAAACAATGTGATGTCATCATGGGGCCAACATCACCGACAACGGCTTTTAAAATTGGTGAAAAGGCAGATGATCCTGTCACCATGTATTTATCAGATATTTACACGATTGCAACCAATCTTGCGGGGTTGCCTGGAATGTCGATTCCCTGTGAGCCGGTGAGTGGAATGCCGGTCGGTTTGCAGATAATAGGTAACTATTTCGATGAAGCGCGTTTGCTGAATGTGGCTCACAAATTTCAGCAGGCAACAGACTGGCATCAGAAGAATCCTGTGGGATTCGAATAACGGTAACTAAGTTATGCAATGGGAAACAGTAATCGGGCTTGAGATTCATGCCCAGTTGGCTACAAATTCGAAGATTTTTTCAGGCGCATCGACAGCGTTTGGAGCAGAGCCAAATACCCAGGCGTGTAATATCGACCTGGGGATGCCGGGCGTGTTGCCGGTTCTGAACGAACAGGCGGTCACCATGGCGGTAAGGTTTGGTACAGCCATTGATGCCGAGCTGGGGCGCCGTTCCGTGTTTGCACGCAAAAATTACTTCTATCCTGATTTGCCGAAAGGTTACCAGATCAGCCAGTTTGAGCTGCCTATTGTTGGCAAGGGGCATGTGGAAATCGTACTGGATGATGGTGCGGTTAAAACGGTCGGTGTGACTCGGGCCCATCTCGAGGAAGACGCCGGTAAATCACTGCACGAAGATTTTCATGGCATGACAGGCATTGATTTAAACCGTGCCGGTACACCGTTGCTGGAAATTGTATCTGAGCCGGATATGCGTTCAGCCAAGGAGGCTGTAGCTTATGCCAAAAAGATACATCAACTGGTGCGTTATATCGGTATCTGTGACGGTAACATGCAGGAAGGTTCTTTCCGTTGCGATGCCAATGTCTCTATCCGCCCCAAAGGACAGGAAGAATTTGGCACAAGAGCTGAACTGAAAAACATCAACTCGTTCCGCTTTCTGGAAAAAGCTATCAACTTTGAAGTCGAACGTCAGATAGATGTGATTGAAGGTGGTGGCAAAGTGGTGCAGGAGACGCGTCTGTATGATGCCAATAAAGATGAAACCCGCTCCATGCGTTCCAAGGAAGAGGCCAACGATTATCGCTACTTCCCCGACCCTGATTTGCTGCCGGTTGAGTTAAGCGATGAATTGATCGAGCGTGTCAGAAGCTCGTTACCTGAATTACCTGATGCCAAGCGAGCTCGCTTTGCCTCGGATTATGGTTTAAGTGCTGCCGATGCTGACCAGTTAACCGCCAGTATTGATGTGGCGGATTATTATGAGCAGCTGGTCAAAGCCTGCGGCGATGCCAGGCTGGCAGCCAACTGGATGAATGTAGAATTAACCGCTGCACTTAACAAGGCTGGCATGGAGTTTGATCAGTCACCAGTGACCGCTGAGCTTCTGGCAGGGCTGCTGGCAAGAATAACCGATAACACCATATCCGGGAAAATTGCCAAACAGGTGTTCGAAGCGATCTGGAATGGTGAAGGCACTGCCGACGAGGTGATCGAGGCCAAAGGCCTGAAACAGATTACCGACAGTGGTGCGATTGAGGCGATTGTTGATGAAGTGATTGCCAACAATCCGCAGCAGGTTGAAAACTATCGTAATGCTGATGAAAGCAAGCAACCCAAAATGCTGGGCTTCTTTGTCGGCCAGGTGATGAAGGCTTCAAAAGGTAAAGCCAATCCCCAGCAGGTTAATCAGCTACTAAAAGAAAAGCTATAACCACACAATCCGGGCCATCACCACAGAGCCGCATTTTGCAGGGGCGTAACGCAATTTATGATAAGGGACGTCTCTTCGCTTGCATGCTCTTTAAGTATCAAAGCCTGCCATCCCGAGGGGTATTCCAGCTTGTAGGGTGTGATAAAGCGCTCAGCTTTTTCTGCATTGAAACCAAACTTTGAATAATACCGCGGATCTCCATAAACAAAGATCATATGAGCTCCTGTGTCTGAGAGTTTCTCAATGCCGTATTCGACTAGTTTTGATCCAACGCCATGCTTCTGGTACCCGGGCAGCACCGCCAGGGGAGCCAGGATATAACCCTGAAAATTATCATCATCAGTTGTCACCGGGCTGAAAGCGACATGACCAATGACACAGGTATGGTTTTCAGCAAGCAGGGATAGGGTTGAAGGTGCCGTTTTTTCTGAAAGCAGATCTACAGCAAGCGTTGCAACAAGCCCTGCCTCTTCATCCGGAAAGGCCGCCATGTGTATTTTCTTGATACTGTCGGCATCATCGCTGGTGGCAGTGCGGATGTTCATGTTTTTTTAACTAAAGCCGGGTTTTCAAACTGTATGCCATCCAGTCCGGTTTTCATGAACTGGCGTATGTTTCCATGATTATCGTTATCCGGGTGCTGTAATACATCTTCCCGGTAATATTTCCCAAAGCAATTGAGGGTCTGCCTGGTATCCAGGTTGTTCAATTCGGCAAAAGCAAAAATCTTGCAGGATCCTTCGTTCGTACCCTTGTCGTTGAGATTTGAACCATTGGTAAATGCCGTTGGGTGGAAGTCAAAGCTATCTTCAATAACCTGCATGGTTTGTTCAAACTCAATACTTTCAGGCTGTGTATTGAGTCTTTCCAGAAAGTCGTCAAGCGTCATGGTTGTTCCTTTGTTGCCATGGCAACGGTATAGGTTTTTCCCTGTTTGATTTTTTTATGATTGCCGAAGATTTCACTAAATGCCTTGGCAATAAATTTTCGCAGGCCCGAAATGACAACCACGTAAATGCGCGCGCCGGGTTTCATGCGCAAAAAAGCATCATAAAAAAACAGGTAATAATGTTCCTTGGAGGTTTTGGCGGGCAGGTTAGTGACCACCAGGGTAAATGATTCCTGCTTCAGATGATTGCAGCCATCGCTGAGATAGATGTCAACATTGTTGATATTGTTGAGCTTTGCGTTTTTCTTTGCGTATTCGATGGCGACAAAATCCTTGTCGACCAGGGTGCAGAGCCCCTGGGGTGCCTGGCGCGCGATGGTCAGTCCGATCGGGCCATAGCCGCAGCCAAGGTCAAGGGCAATTTCATCTTTACGGACTTCGAGAAAATCGAGCAGCATTCTTGTGCCGTCGTCTATTCCCTTGGGAGAAAAAAGTCCCCATGTCGTGTTGAACTTGAGGTGTTGCCCGGCAAGGTCCGCTTCAAAGGAAAGGTCTTTGCGAAGCTGCTCAAAGTAGGCTTTAGTAAATTTTGTATTGTCGGTCATAGTCCGGCCTGGGCGAAAAAATCTTCGATGGTTGTCAGGTAGTCGTTGAGGTTTTCAAAACGGTGATTGCCGCCTGCTTCGATTATAACCTGTTGCCCCTTGTAATATTCAACGGCTTGGCGGTAATCGAGTACTTCATCCTTGTCCTGTAATAAAACCAGATAATTTTCATCATGGCTTATTGAGGGACGATATAGCTGTCTCAATTCTTCTATATGCTGTTGCGTCAGTTCAAACGTTTCTCCCGTACACCAGTGCGTATGCGTGCCTTTATGGCGAAGCAGGAGATTCGCGGCATTGACGGCGGGGTTAATTAACACGGCGGGTAGTTGATACTCCTTGTTAAGCCATGTTGCGTAATAGGACCCGAGAGAAGAGCTGATAGTGGCGACGGGCTGGTGGCTGTGAATCAATTGCTGGAGCTGCTGAATGCTCTGTGAAGGTGAAACCGGAAGGTCGGGGGTAATCAGTCGCTGTTCACCAAAATGTTGTTTTAGCGCTTGTGCCTTGTTTCCTGTGCCGCAACTGCCAAAGCCATGTATGAATAAAATTTTACCGTTCACTGTTTTTGGCAAACGCAGCATAGGGGGTCAGGCTTGATTTTCATGCTGCGCCATTGCATATGTAATGCATCGAGTATCAGTAGTCTTGACTCAAGGGTAGTGCCCGTATCGCAGATCAGTTTGATCGCTTCGGTCGCCTGCATGGAACCGATGATGCCGACGACCGGGGCCAGTACACCGTTTTCCGTACAGCTTTCATCTTCGTCGCCATCCTGTCCGTACAGGCAGTGATAACACGGCGTACCTGGCCGGTTGGTGAAAGTGCTGATTTGGCCTTCCCAGCGGATCGCTGCACCTGAAACCAGTGGAGTCTGTTCTGCTACGCAATACTGATTAATCATAAAGCGGGTAG
>Ga0180433_10009572_pt1 | contig 11833 bp, 9 predicted proteins | sample SS_ome_8_FD_132980 | JGI IMG/M metagenome (GOLD analysis project Ga0180433, IMG submission 132980) | Hypersaline lake sediment archaeal communities from the Salton Sea, California, USA - SS_1_D_1 metaG | ecosystem: Environmental > Aquatic > Non-marine Saline and Alkaline > Hypersaline > Sediment... | reverse complement strand
TACTTTTCAAACCTCTCATGGCTTTACATCGTGAGGAATATAACAAGATGTTTGAACTCAATAGACTTTTTATCTACAATCTATTTTCATGGAGCTTTTATGAATAATAAACAGAATAGAATCCTTAGAAAAATACCCTCTGTAGATTATCTCTTAGGGCACCCTTCTATAAAAATCACATTAAAAACTACTCCAAGGAGTATAGTGCTAAAAGCCACACAACAAACCCTAAGTGAAATACGGCAGAAGATAAAAGCTGTCGAGGAAGATGATACAATATCAAATTTAGAGGTTAACAATATAATTGATCTTATTCTAAACAATATTTCAATATTGACACAGCCGAGCTTAAGGCCTGTAATTAATGCGACTGGAATTATTATCCATACAAACTTAGGAAGATCTATCCTGCCAAAAAGGGCCATTGACCAGATTAAATCGATATCAAGCTCGTACAGCAATTTAGAATATGACCTTGAAACAGGCCAGAGGGGAAGCAGATACGTGCACGTTGAAGAGATACTTAAAGAGCTTACTGGGGCAGAGGCTTCCATGGTGGTAAATAATAATGCCGCAGCAGTGCTAATTGCTCTGGATACACTTGCAAATGGAAAAGAGGCTGTAATTTCAAGGGGCCAGTTGATCGAGATAGGCGGATCCTTTCGAATGCCGGAGGTGATGAAAAAGGGTGGCGCGAGAATGGTTGAGGTTGGGACTACCAATAAGACAACCATTAAAGATTATGAATCTGCCATTGGTCCGGATACCTCTCTCTTGCTTAAGGTCCACACAAGCAACTTTCAGATAATAGGATTCACCGAGGATGTAAATTTAGATGAGCTTGTGGCGTTAGGGAGAAAGAAAAATCTTTGTGTAATGGAGGATCTTGGTAGCGGTTGTCTACTTGACTTTTCCAGCTATGGATTAAAAAAGGAGCCTACAGTGCAAGAGTCCGTATCAACAGGGGTAGATATAGTAACCTTTAGCGGGGATAAAATGTTAGGCGGGCCACAATGTGGAATAATCCTTGGAAAAAAAGATATAATTTCCAAGATAAAGGCCAACCAATTAAACAGGGCACTTAGAATAGATAAGTTAACCCTTATAGCCCTTCAAGAAACCTTATATCTCTATAGAGATAAGCCAAATGCATTACGAAATATTCCATCGCTTAAGGCAATAAGACAAAGTTATAAATCTCTTTGCCTTAAAGCAGAGAGGCTGTTGAATTTGATTGGAAAAATCAATAAAGCTAATTTTATTGTCGATCTTTGTGATGGCTTTTCCCAAATCGGTGGTGGTGCAATGCCGTTAGAGAAATTACAAAGCAGGCTTCTGTGCATTATCCCTGTGAATTTATCCGCCTCATATATAGCACAATACTTAAGATCCTGTAGTCCACCCATTATTACACGGCTCGAAAAAAACAAAGTTCTACTCGACCCAAGGACTATTCAGGAAAGGGAGCTAGTCTTAGTATCTGATGCCCTTAAAGGTCTTTCAAGAAAACATTGAAATAGACAAAAAGATTGCACCACCACAAGTTCGATTATATAAAATTAGGCTACGGACTCTTTTAATTCTTTGCCTGGTCTGAACCTTACGATCTTGCTTGCCTTGATCTGGATGGGCTGGCCTGTTTGCGGATTTCTACCGGTCCTTGCCTTCCTATCTACAACAACAAACGTCCCAAAACCTGCAAGTGGGAGCCTTCCACTATTTTTAATTGTTGTTTTTGCTATGTCCAGAAAAGAATTTAATGCCCTTTCTGAATCAGCCTTGGTTAACCCAGTGCTCTTTGCCATCCCTGTAATCATCTCTCCTTTTGTCATTTTCTCCTCCATTTATAATTTGATTAAAAGTGTAAATACTTAATATATATATCCCTTTACTCCCGGAAACCCCCTTCCTGCATGATTTTCTTTAAAAACTGAACTTATAGCACCAGTAATTTTTTAAAATGTATTTACTAAATATGTTAGGCTTTAACACTAAGTATTTATAAATTATATAACTTTTAAGAATTGTAATATATAAAATTTCCTTCCTTAAGCAATAATTATAGAAGATACCTCTGTAAAATTTAAGATCTTTATGACACAACCCCCCCTAACTTAGAGTAATTGCCGATTTTAATACCATGTACCTTTATAAAATTCAACAAAAAAATTTAAAATGTAATAAAAAAATCTGCCGGAAATTCATATAATTTTTAAATGGTGTCTGATTTTCTCATAGTAATAAATAACATACATAAAAAATATGATGCAATGTATTAATGAGACGTATTTTTTAATTATGCAGTCCATTTACTAAGAATCCAGCATTGACAAAGATATAGACAACCTATAAATTGAAAATGTCAGCTATAAAAGGTATACATAGTAACCCGCTCTCACTAATATATTTTCAGATAATGGGGCACCTTGAAATAGTTAATTTCAAACTTAAAAAATATAACGATTAGCTGTTTACCATTTAAATTGTAAAAATCCAACACAACTATATCTTTACATATTCTTTCAGGTGCATCTTTAGCAAGAAACAAGAATTATCACTGGCAGGTCACTGTAATAATCTTTTTACTGATTGCAATGGCCTTGATGAAAAATTGGAGATAGGTTTAGAGCTGTAGATTTTATAAAACCAATGGAAAATACAAATATTAGGATAGGAATCGGTTATGATGTTCATGAATTTGCAGAACAAAAACCCCTTATATTAGGCGGCATTAAGATTCCATATTCCAAGGGTTTATTAGGCCATTCTGATGCCGATGTGTTAACGCATGCTATAATTGACGCTATCCTTGGGGGACTTGCACAGGGCGATATAGGAAGGCATTTTCCGGACACCGACCCTGCATACAAAGGAATAGAAAGCATCTTATTATTAGACAAAGTCATGTCTTTAGCTAAATTAAAAGGCTACAAAATAAACAACCTCGACGCAACTATTGTCGCACAAAAGCCAAAGTTAGCCGCCTATCTGAAAGATATGGAAAAACGGATCTCTAACACCCTGAAGACTAATCAAGAAAATGTGAATATAAAGGCAACCACCACTGAAGGATTAGGTTTTTGTGGCAGGGGCGAGGGTATTGCAGCATACGCGGCGGTGACTTTAATCAGGACATAATAACAATTAAATTTATGTAATTATAAATAATAAGAAGGATACAATGACACTAAAACTATATAACTCTGCGACTCGGAAAAAAGAAGTTTTCAAACCAATAAAAAATGACCATGCAGGCATTTATGTATGCGGTGTTACAGTTTATGACCTCTGTCATATAGGCCATGCAAGGTCAGCCATAGTCTTTGACATGCTCATAAGATATCTAAGGGCGAGAGGGATGAAGGTCACGTATGTCAGAAACTTTACAGATGTAGATGATAAAATCATAGAACGAGCGAAAGAAATGGCTGAGGAAACAAGTGCCTTAGCTAATAGATACATAAAGACCTTTTACGAAGATATGCATACCTTAGGCGTTCTTGATGCAGATATCGAACCCAGGGCCACAGAACATATCAATGATATGATTAATATGATTAAAATTTTACTGGAAAAAGGCTTTGCCTATGTAATTGACAGCATGGTTTACTTTTCTGTTGAAACATTTAAAACCTATGGTGCGCTTTCAGGCAGAAAGTTGGAAGACATGATTGCAGGTGCGAGAATAGATATTGATGAAAACAAAAAACATCCCATGGATTTTGTTCTCTGGAAAGGGGCAAAACCTGGTGAACCTCAATGGGACAGCCCCTGGGGTAAGGGCAGGCCTGGTTGGCATATAGAATGCTCCGCTATGAGTTGCAAATATCTTGGAAATACTTTTGATATACACGGTGGAGGTAGAGACCTTATATTTCCCCATCATGAAAATGAGCGAGCCCAAGCTATTGCAGCAAATGGGCTTAACTTCGCAAACTACTGGATGCATAATGGTTTTTTAACTGTAGAGTCAGAAAAGATGTCAAAATCTCTTGGAAATTTCATTACGATAAGAGATGCCATTAAGCTTTATCATCCTCAGGTTTTGAGGCTTTTTCTGCTATGAAAACATTACAGGAGTCCTCTGGATTTTTCTAAGGCTTCATTGTCAGAAGCTAAATCAGGGCTTATAAAGATATATAGGACGCTTCAGAGACTTGATGAAGAAATAGGGCCTTATGATGCTCGTAATAAAACTAAGATTCCTGCATTCAAAGAGGCAATAAATGGAAAGGATTTTACATCCAATTTTTTGGGGGCCATGGATGATGATTTAAACACTGCCGCAGGCTTAGGGTTAATCTTTGATAAGGTAAAGGGCATCAATAGACTCTTGGATAAATCACCCAATATCAATAAAATCAAAGCAAAATTGTCTAAAGAAAGAAATGATTTGTTGTCCTGCGCTCACATACTAGGCCTTCTCGAAGAAACTCCAGCAAAATTCTTAGAGACTATCCTAAGGGGTACTTCTGATATAAAAAAGGATGAAGTAGAGAAATTGATTCGTGAAAGAAATGAGGCCAGAAGAATGAAAAACTGGGCTGCAGCAGATTCAATAAGGAATAATTTATCTGATATGGGAATTATACTTGAAGACAAACCCGATGGAACCGTCTGGAGATTTAAAACAAACGATACTTAAAGTAAATATTGGCCACACGTATTTTTTACACACCATTATTGTTATCTCAGGGAAAAACATTGCAAAATTTGTCAGCGTTCCATCTCATATCTCCATACGAACCTAAAGGTGATCAAAGACATGCAATTGATTCGCTCACCAAAGGCCTTAATGAGAATGTTAAAGAACAAATATTGCTTGGAGTTACAGGATCGGGAAAAACATTTACCATTGCCCATGTCATAACGAAATTACAAAGGCCTACACTGGTCATAGCTCCCAATAAAACCTTAGCCGCCCAACTCTACGGAGAATTCAAGGGCCTCTTCCCAAATAACGCGGTAGAATATTTCGTAAGCTATTATGACTATTATCAACCAGAGGCTTATGTCCCTCAAAGTGACACCTATATACAAAAAGATGCCTCGATTAATGAGCAGATAGATAAATTTCGGCATTCTGCTACAAGATCTCTTTTTATTAGAGACGACGTTATCATTGTCGCAAGTGTATCCTGCATTTATGGCCTTGGCTCTCCAGAGGCATATCACGGCATGCTTCTTTATATCCAAGAAGGAGACTCTGTAAGCCGTGAAGATGTCTTAAAAAAACTTGTTGAAATACACTATGAAAGGAGCGATCTGGATTTTCATCGTTCCTCCTTTAGGGTAAGGGGGGATAGTGTAGACATATACCCCGCTTACGAAGATTACTCTTGTGTAAGACTAACCTTTTTTGGAGACTATATTGAGCTGATCCAGGAGATAGACCCACTTACCGGAAAAATTATAAAGAGGTTAAGCCGAGCAGCTATTTACCCAGCAAGCCATTATGTGACCACATCAATACATAGAGAAAATGCAATATATAATATAAAAAATGAACTATCCGAAAGAATACATTATTTCAGAAAAATAAAAAGATATGTAGAGGCTCAAAGAATTGAAGAAAGGACCCTCTATGATCTAGAAATGATACAAGAAATGGGTTATTGCCATGGAATAGAAAATTATTCCAGGCATCTTACAGGAAGAAAACCTGGAGAGCCTCCGCCGACGCTCCTTGATTATTTTCCTGAAAATTCGCTTTTTATAATTGACGAGAGTCATATAACATGCCCCCAGTTAATGGGAATGTATAGAGGCGATAGATCCAGAAAAGAAACGCTGGTAGAATTTGGATTCCGCCTTCCCTCTGCCCTTGATAATAGGCCGTTACAATTTGAGGAATTTGAATCAAGGGTTAACCAGGTTATATATGTTTCAGCAACACCAGGTCCATACGAGCTAAATAAGGCGAGCCATGTTGTAGAGCAAATTATAAGACCAACAGGACTTATCGACCCTGAGATTGTTGTCAGGCCGGCAGACAATCAAGTAGATGATCTTTTAACATATATAAGAAAAACAATAAACAAGGGTCAACGTGTGCTCGTTACGACCTTGACCAAATCCATGGCGGAGAATTTAACCGATTATTATGCAGAATTAGGCGTAAAAGTAAGGTACCTTCACTCTGATATAACTACCATCGAAAGAATGGAGATAATTAGGGATCTTAGGTTAGGGGTTTTTGATGTACTTATAGGCATCAATCTACTTCGAGAAGGATTAGATCTTCCAGAGGTATCCCTTATTGCAATTTTGGATGCTGATAAGGAAGGTTTTTTGCGCTCTGAAAGGTCTTTGGTCCAGACATGCGGGAGGGCAGCTCGAAATGTAGACGGAAAAGTCATTTTTTATGCTGATGAAATCACATTATCTATGAAAAAGGCAATTGCCGAGACTGCACGAAGAAGAACACTACAAAAGAATTACAACAAAACATATGGCATTACACCCGAATCAATAAAAAAGGACATCTCTGACATACTTAGCTCTGTTTATGAATTGGATTATTCTGAGATTCCATATGTTTCAGAGCCTAAAGAAGAATATGTCACTCTAAAAGATATAGCTGCCGTCATAAAATCTTTAAATAAAGAAATGAAAATGGCAGCAAAAAAGTTGGATTTCGAAAAGGCTGCCCTATTGCGGGACCGTATCAGTGAACTAAAAAAAAAGGAATTGTTTTACAAAGATTCAGAGACTCTTTGAACTCGTTATCTTTTCAACCGTCCATAAATCATCCTCTCTGTCCTGCTTAATAAGATATACCTTTTTATCATCTGCCAATATCTTATAATAGCTGTTATTTGGACCATACCACCTATCAAGAATTTGCTCTACCAAAAGCGTTCTGTTTCGCAAGGTAAACTTAACCGGTCGCTCATCTGACTTATACCCCGAATAACAAGTAACAGTTAAAAATTTTAGCCTTGAATCAACTTTCATAGAAAGAACCTGTAACCGTCTATTATTCTCTAATAGAAAGCTAATAAACCAATTAAGAGACCAAATTATTGAAATTGTAAAATCAAGTCATACGTGACTCTCGTACCTTTTTAGTAATAGAGGTATATTATGAAATAGAGCCCAAAGTTGATGATCATAGGAAAAACGTGGTGAACAAGAAATTTATGCAGTTTCTTAGTCGAAATTACCTTTCATCAAGTATCTTTACCATTTTCAATTTTCTATCTACATTATCCTTGATCCAATGGGAATCCCACCACTCTATTGGATTGACGGGAATTCCCTGAACGAGAAAGCCGAAATGCAGATGATCCCCGGTTGCAAGACCAGTTGAACCAGAAAATCCAATTATATCTCCTTTCTCTACAATTTGGTCATTCTTGACATCTATGCTGCTTAAATGGCCATAGATCGTGTAAAGACCCTGCCCATGATCAATTACAACTGTCTGCCCATAAATACCAAGATCCTGTGTATAGATAACATTTCCAGCATTAGAGGCCTGAACCGGCGACATAGCCAATGAAGCAAGGTCAATGCCTAAATGGAATTCCGTATCTACAAGCTCACCATTATAAAAATATTCTCTCTCATCTCCAAAGGTAGCCATTGTAGCCGCATTTTTCATCCGTATCCATGCGTTATTCCACAACTTCTCCTCGGTCGGATCTTTACATAATTCCCTTAAAAAGGCATGATTTTCTTCTCTTATTTCTTTGTTCAGGAACAGGTATTTTTCAATGTCTTTTGTTTTTTCTCCAAATATATCAGGGCTAAACGGTTCAATTATTTTAGCTAAAAGTTTATCCCTTAATATGATAGTGTCCTTACGGAACCTTCTGTCTCTAATATGATAATAAAAGCTACCTTTTTTTTCATTCCCAGCATGATCCCGAGCCCATAAGTATAGCTTGGAATCATTGTTACTATTAAATGGGAGCGCAAAGTAGCAGAGAAATATTTCTTTTCCATTCTTGATAAAAGGTGAGCCCTTAAAAAAGAAATCATTTACAAAGACCCCACTTTCTGAAGTATCCGCAGAGGTTTTATAAATTATTAAACCCGAGCCCCCAATATTTATGTTGTGATGCTTTGAAATAGCCGCTATTGATGGAGGTGTATCATCTAAAATCATTTTATGTTCTATAATTGTAAGATTCCCATCACCTCCCCTTCTCTTTGAAAAATCATGAATCTCAATAGCAAGATATACCTGTCCCTGAACAAGGCCAAATTTTTTGGGGTTAATTGTAAATTTTTCCTCATACGAGTGGATCCCTTTTTTATTGAGCATCCCTTCATAAGGAAACTTTTTCTCGAATACAGAAATAGATGGCCCATCCTGCCTCAGGCTTACTTTTATGTTCCTTAATCCTCTCTTTTTATCCGTGACTTTTATACTAAATTCTGATTCTCCGGTGATATACTCCGGTAACGGGTTTAACTCCGCTTTAGGGTTCTCCCCCTCAAAAAAAATTACAAAAAAACAGATAAAAAAAACAACAACCAGAAATAAGATTATGATTATCACACTTGACTTTTTCATTTTTCCAATTTAACCCTGCATAAAGTTTGCCTGAATCTGATTAGTCTATTTTTGGTCATAGGAATGAGTTTGTCAACATTTTTTCTATCTTTTAACGGTGAATAAATGTGATCAAGGGAGGTTATGCTGGAATTATCAATGACAATGACAATCTTACTCTAAGTAAGGTATTACCTTTGCATAGCTCGCGAGACTGTCTTATGCCAAAAATTTTGTGCGGCTTCTAATGTGTGAGGGGAGTAGCAAAGCTATGGTGTGGGGTCTTACAAAGATTACTCCGGTAGCAGAGGTGCCTTTTTGGCCTATTTGCATTTTACATAGCAAACTATAGTATTGTAAATCTGCCGCCCTATAATTAACATGATCACACAATGCGAGGCCCCCTGAATTCAAAAAGAATTTTATTCTGAAAAGTGTTCTCCTTTAGTAAAAGGTAAGTAAAAATATCATTTTTTATCCATAAAAAATTGAAGATGATTATTTGACATTTAAACATTTATCTCATATTCTAATATCACGAGCGATATAAAAAAATAACTATCGGGGAAGAAGAGAAAAATTGAAAAGGGGGAAAGATAACACATTTTACGGTTCATCTCCATTTTTAGCAATCAGTATTGTCTTGTCGTTTTTTATAATTCACTGTTTTTACCCCACAGGCATTTCAGCAGAAACTATAAGAAAAGCCTCAGTTGCCGGCTATTTCTATCCAAAAGACCAATCCGTGCTCATAGAAACGATTGACCGACTAATGAAGAAGGCTGAAACAATCCCTCTGGATGATACACTATTAGGCCTTGTATCTCCCCACGCAGGGTATATTTACTCGGGCCAGGTTGCAGCTCATTCCTATAAGCAGATAAAAGATAAAAACTATGACACCGTAATAATATTAGGCCCAAGTCATCATGTCTATTTCAAAGGCGCTTCTATTGGAAGCTGGGATTTATACGAAACCCCTCTGGGAACTGTTAGAGTTAACCAAGAAATATCAAAGAAACTCTTGCGCTATAAAGAAATTTTTCATTTTGTCGAAAAGGCTCACGTAAAAGAGCACTCAATTGAAACTCAAATACCATTTCTTCAAAGAAGTTTAAAAAACTTTGACATAGTGCCTATTGTTACAGGGGCATTGTCTATTACAGATTGTGAAGAAATAAGCGATATTCTTAGTAAACTAGTAAGTGGGAAAAATATCCTATTCATAGCCTCTTCCGACATGTCCCACTACCCAAGCTATGAGAATGCAAACAAGGTTGACCGTTATATTCTTTCTCTCATTGAAAATTACAATCCATTGACTCTATTTAATGAGGCAAATGATTTTCTTACAAAAGAAATACCTAATTTAGTTACTGTAATGTGTGGTATCAGTGCTGTTGTAACTGTAATGATGACAATTAAAAAATGCGGTGGAAACAGGATAAAAATACTCTCTTATGCAAACAGTGGCGATATTGCTCTACAAGGATACCATAAAAGAGACAGGGTTGTTGGATATGGTGCGGTTGCATTCTATAAATAATCACACTTTAAGCTTAAATAACCTTAACATTTGTAAAATAATACGGAGATAAAAACACATGAATCCACTTGCAGAAGAATTAAATAAGATTATTCAAGATGCTAATCCAAACGTGTATGCCATGATGTCCCAAAAGGGCAAAGAACTTTACTTTCCTAAAGGCATACTTTCCCAGGGTGCCGAGGCAAAGGAAAAGGCCTTTAAATATGATGCAACTATAGGAATTGCTACAGAAAATGGGGTGCCAATGCACTTTCCATCTATTATTTCATATATCAACCTGCGCCCTGATGAATCTATTAGCTACGCATCCTCTTTTGGTCTTCCTGAACTGCGAAAGACATGGCAGCAGTTAATATACTCCAAAAATCCCTCTCTATCAAAAAAAGAAATAAGCCTTCCTGTTGTAACAAATGCTATAACACACGGCATATCTGTTACAGCTGAAATGTGGCTCGATCAAGACGATGCTATACTGATACCCGATAAGAACTGGGGGAACTATAACCTAATTTTTACTGTCCTTCACGGGGTGAGAATAAAACAGTTTTCCCTTTTTTCTGATTCCGGTGGATTTAATTTGCAGTCCTTTAAACAATGTCTAAACGATGAAACCGTCCAGAGAAAAAAGATTGCGGTTTTATTAAATTTTCCCAACAATCCAACAGGATATACACCAACAAAGTCAGAGGGTGAAGCTATAGTTCAGTCCCTAATTGAAATAGCGGAAAGGGGTAAAAATGTATTGGCTATCACTGATGACGCTTATTTCGGTCTTTTTTATGACCCGGATTCTATGAACGAATCCCTTTTTTCATCACTTGCAAGCGCCCACCCTAATATTATGGCAATAAAACTTGATGGCGCCACAAAGGAAAATTATGTGTGGGGCCTAAGGGTAGGATTTATTTCTTATGGTACATCAATAGAAGGAAATCATAGAATATTTTATGAGGCATTAGAGAAAAAGACAGCCGGCGCTGTCAGAGGAACTATATCCAATAGCTCGCACCTCAGCCAGTCTATTGTCCTCGGATCTCTTAATTCAAAAAACTATAACCAGGAAAAGGAAGAAAAATTCGACATAATGAAGGCAAGGGCTAAAAAGGTCAAAGAGGTTCTCTCAAATACAAAATATGACAATAGCTGGTATCTCTACCCATTCAATTCGGGCTATTTCATGTGCCTGAGGCTAAAAACAGTCAATGCAGAAAAGCTCAGGCTTCACCTATTAGAAAAATATGGCGTAGGGGTAATTTCAATCGGCGAAACAGATATAAGGGTGGCGTTTAGTTGTGTAGAAGTCAAGGATATCCCTGACCTTTTTGATATACTATACAAAGGAGTTAAAGATTTGGAAAATCTGTAGAGGCTTTCAAGTAAATTCTAATGTATAGGATACAATAAGATACGGCACAGTCACAACGGAAACTTTAAAATTACTATCAGCTAATCCAATATCTATTGTGTCCTTCGGGGAATGGGAAAAAACCCTCGCCTTTTCCCGCGAAGCGGGATCTTCGCTTCGCTTCGACACGCGAAGACTTTAGTTTAATGATTTTTACTGGTTAAGCCTGCCCTCCCCGTCCCGAGACCGTGATGGAATCGGGAGGCGCGACTTATGTGCAATTTAGTCAAATATTTATTACTCTACTAAGCGGTTTTGTAACCGTTCACGGGTTCAGCGTTCTGCCCGCCACAAAAACGGCGGATAAAGGTTCAAAGGTTCAATAGCTAAAGACAGAATCCATAAGCCTGAATGTTAAACGTGGGAACTGAGGGTG
>Ga0180433_10009570_pt1 | contig 11834 bp, 9 predicted proteins | sample SS_ome_8_FD_132980 | JGI IMG/M metagenome (GOLD analysis project Ga0180433, IMG submission 132980) | Hypersaline lake sediment archaeal communities from the Salton Sea, California, USA - SS_1_D_1 metaG | ecosystem: Environmental > Aquatic > Non-marine Saline and Alkaline > Hypersaline > Sediment... | reverse complement strand
TCGCGGTCGCGCCGCAGGCAACATGAAGACCTGGTCTCCGACACCGCAGCCCAGAGTGTACACCCTAACCCGGTACTTTGAAATCACTGAGTCAGGACACCAAGACCAATTATAGGAGGTGCAACATGGATAAGAAGGTCTTCCAACCAATCACAATAAAGAGCATGACCCTCAAGAACAGGATAGCCCTGGCTCCGCTTCTGATGGTAGGGGATGAAGATGGCAGCTATGTCGGCGACAGGATAATCCGATGGCTAGAGCACAGGGCCAAAGGGGGAGCAGCCCTGATCATGATGGGTGCCGTTGGTCCCAGCGCCACCGTGAAAGGCATCATAGCCGGCAGAACAGAGATCAACCTGTACGATGATAAGTACATACCGGGTTTTGCCAGGCTAGCGGAGGTTATCCACTCCTATGGTGCCAGGCTGGGGGTGCAGCTCGCTTCCCCTGGCCCGATGGGAGGACTCGGGGCATCGCCACCACCATATCCTGATGAGAGCCACCGTACTCTGGGTATTGCCCAGGCTATCGCTGGTGCTGCGGCCGCACCGGTCCACGAGCTAACTGTGGGTGAGATTGAACACATGGAGGATGACTTCGCAACTGCGGCGCTTCGGGCCAAGACGGCTGGCCTGGACTGTGTGCTTCTTCATTGTGCCCACGGCGGCGCCACAATCCATTGCTCCTTCATCTCACCCTACTACAACCGCCGTACTGACAGGTACGGGGGGAGTTGGGAGAACAGACTCCGCTTTCCGGTGGAAACCATCAAGAAGATGAGAGAGGCGGTCGGTGATGACTATCCCATACTGGTCAGGATTGACGCTGACGAGCTCCTTGGTGAACGCGGCATAACAGTCGACGCCGCAACCGGGATCGTTGTTCCCGCGCTAGAGAAGGCGGGGGTTGACTGCATTGATGTCTCGCAGGGATGCATAGTACGGGCCCCTTACGGGATTACGATTCCGCTCTTCTATCCTCGGGGGTGCTTCATTCACCACGCTACGGCGGTGAAGCGGGCCACGAAGCTTCCGGTGATCGGTGTGGGTAGGATAGTGGACATGGATATGGCCGAGAAGTTTCTGCAGGAGGGCAAGGCTGACATCATTTACATGGGTAGACAGATAACCGCTGACCCGGAGACCCCCAACAAGTACTACGAGGGGAGGCTGGCAGATATCCGCACCTGCATTGGCTGCCTTGACGGCTGCAGCAACTGTGCCGTCAACTACGATATCCAGTCGGATACAGAGCCCATACCACTGGTGCCGGCGGAGGAGCAGAAGAACGTACTTGTCGTCGGCGGAGGTGTGGGGGGAATGGAAGCAGCGAGAATACTCGCGTTGAGGGGCCATCGTGTGACTCTGTTGGAGAAGGACTCACACCTGGGGGGCATGGTGGCTGCGCTGGCCCTTGTGCCACTGACGGCCGAGTTCGGGAATATAGTTGAATACCTGGCTGCACAGATGAAGAAGCTACGAGTAGACGTGAGACTATGCAAGGAGGCCACCTCAGCGGATATCGAAGCCCTGAAGCCGGACGCGGTCATCCTGGCGAGCGGTTCGTCGATGCTCATCCCCGAGATAGCCAGGGGAAAACCGGGGGTGATGGACTACATCCAGGCTGCCAGGAACAAGCCGGCCATTGGGCAGAGAGTGGTCATCTGGGGGCTGGTCGGAGCTTCACTGGCGATCTCGCTCGCCGAGGAAGGCAAAGACGTGGTCATCATAGGTCGGGGTGGAGAAGAGACTCTGGCCAGGGATGACCCGGGAGCGAGGAGGTCATGGATACTCAGGAAGCTCACCGACATCAACGTAGCCAGAGAGACCCCCGAGGCTATTCGAGTAAGCAATCCAGAAGTGATCTACTACGTGGATGTCCAAGATATCACACCCAGGGATATCGAGATTGTGACCAGGGACGGTGCCAGAAGGGCACTCCCCTATGACACCTTCATAATCGCACGCGAAAGAATATCCAGCGACTCGCTCTACAGCGAGCTACAGGGGAAGCTAGCCGAGGTACATAAGATTGGAGACTGCGCCGAAGTAGGCACTATCAAGAAGGCAATACACGGCGCAAACGACATTGCCAGGAGGATCTGACGAAGGAGTAGGAAGGGCTGCATCAGGCGGCAGGCCCTGACCATGGCTTTCTTTCCGTTTCAGGCCGAGCATCCTTGCGCAGTCTTATGGGCTGGGTTAGCAGCGCCCAGTTGCCTGCGGACCTTCGATGAGAATCCGCACGTCAGGAAGCCGGGTTTCTGCACGCCAAATGCTGCGGATCCGGCTGGCCCAGATATGTGGACCGACACCATGTCGCTACCGATGCGGACAGCAACCGACTGGAATGGGATCCTTTCACACAATTGAGGCAATTGTTGGATCACCGAGAGCTATACTGTGCAATGCGGCAGAGCGTGCAGTCAGCTCATTGGGGAGACAATGCCGGGGCTATTGAGCAGCGCTGAGTAACCAAAGTCGGGCGGCAGTCAGCGTCTCAATCAGCTATACCCCCTCAATACTTGACACGGGCAAACTACGCCTGCTATCATTAGAACTCTTGTTCTATCTCACTGTCACGCTGAGGGGCCTGCATGAGAGTTGCCTGTGTCCTCATCAGAAACCTGGCCGTCCAGCTGTCAATCCTGGATAACCCTGACTTACAGCAGCGGCCGGTGGTCATCGGTGGCTCGCCACGGGAGGCACGGGTGGTATACGATGCTTCTGAAGAGGCTGAGACCTTCGGTGTGGGGCCGGGGTTATCACTGCGCCAGGCATACGCCCTTTGCCCAGAGGCCGTCTTTGTGCCCGCCGACGAGAAGAGATACCGGCAGGTCATGGATGAGGTTGCGGGCATCCTGGACGACTTCAGCCCGGTGGTCGAAGTAAACAGCCTCGGTGCCGCCTTCATCGACATCAGCGGCGTGCCGGATGAAGAGGCCCTGGCTCGTCAGATAATCACGCAGGTGCATAGCTGTACCGGGTTACGGTGCCGAACCGGTATCAGCGGCGGCCGGTTCTTCTCCGGGGTGGCAGCCCTTACTACGGATGAGGGGTTGCTGATCGTACCGCCCGGTGAGGACAAAGCCTTTGTTGCACCGAAGTCGATTGACCTCCTCCCTGCCTCTATCGAAACCCGGCAGCGTATTCGCTACCTTGGTCTGCGCACCATCGGGCAGATGGCGGACTTCCCCCCGGAATCACTGGTCGCCCAGTTCGGCACTGATGGTGTCAGGTATCACGAACTGGCCAGCGGGATCGACCAGACGCCTCTCACTCCGAGGAGGAAGCCGGCAACCATAACCGTTACTGCCGACCTGGAACCTCCGGCCACCGTATGTCTCCAGGTGATGCATGCCTGCCTGGTGGCACTGGAAGGCCCACTCCAGGAGACCAGACTTCAGGGCAAGGCCTGCCGCGAGATGCTCGTGCGGATCAGACTCGTATCAGGGAAAAGCCTGGAAGGGAAGCTGCGATTCAGACAGCCCACTGCCTCTATCGGTCACATCCAGCACCGGCTGCACACCTGGCTTGAGGGTGGCGCTCTCTCTTCTCCGGTGGTCAGGCTTGAGTTGGCACTAACCCTGACCAGGGAAAAGGGCACAGACCTTAGCTTGTGGTCCGGGGCAGCGGCACCCAGGCAGAGCATTGTGGAGGTAGCCCGGAATCTTAGAGAACGTCTCGGCTACCAGCCGCTGAAGCGGCTGCGGGAGGTAGATCCCGATGCCCGGCTTCCAGAGCGCCGCTTCGGACTGACCGACGTACAGGGATAGCAGGACAGGTATCATGAGACTTCCGGAATCACTCACTGTGGCCACCGATAACGCGGGGCTGCCCCTGACGATTGCGCGCAGCCGCAGCAGATACCGGGTCCTCAGCATTGCCGAGCACTGGCGCATTACCGACGAGTGGTGGAAGGACGAGGTTCGCCGTGACTACTTTCGGGTCGAGACAGGCACGGGACCTGTCCTGGATATCTACCACGACACCGTCGCCGACAAATGGTATCTGGCAGGGGTGCTGTGAGCTACGTTGAGCTTCACTGTCACTCCAGCTTCTCGCTGCTGGACGGGGCTTCGCCCCCCGAGGAGCTGGTTGCTCGTGCCGCTGAGCTTGACATGCCCGCGCTGGCCGTGACCGACCATGACGGTCTCTACGCCGCCATTACCTTCCACAAGGCCGCCCGGGAACTCGGTGTCAAACCCATCATTGGAGCGGAGATAACCCTCGATGGCGGTAACCACGTAACCCTGCTGGCCGAGGATAGCCGGGGCTACGCCAACCTGAGCCGCCTCATTACCCGCAGCCAGCTCGGTCACAGCAAGGGAGAGCCGTCCACAAGCCTGGATGTGCTGGCGGAGCACGCCGGGGGTCTGGTCTGCCTCTCCGGCTGCCGGCAGGGGGAAGTTCGGAAGGCTATGGCGTCAGGCAGGCATGAAGCAGCAGCGATAGCAGCCAGGCGCTATCTCGACATCTTCGGTTCGCGCAACTTCTGTATTGAGCTGCAGAACAACCTCTACCGCGGCGACAAGGAGGCATGCCGCGGGTTGGTGGAACTGGCCGGGCGCCTGGGAGTGGGATATGTCGCCACCAACAACGTCCACTATGCCCGGCCGGACGGCTACCGGATGCATGATGTCCTTACCTGCATCCGGCACCGCACCACCCTTGAGAAGTCAGGTAAGCTGCGCCGACTCAACGGGGAGTTCTACCTGAAGTCGGAGAGCGAGATGGCATCCCTCTTCAGACACTGCTCCGAAGCCCTGAGCAATACCCTGACCATCGCCGAACGCTGCAACGTGGACCTCGACTTCTCCTCTTACCGCTTCCCCGATTTCCCCCTACCCCCTGGAGATACTGCTGCCAGCTATCTGGCGAAGCTCTGTCGGGAGAAGGTGCGGGAGCGCTACGGCGAGCTCTCGGAGGCGGTTGAGAGGCAACTGGCCTACGAGCTAGACCTGATAGAGCGTCTGGGACTATCCGGCTACTTCCTCATCGTCTGGGACATCATGGACTACGCCAAGCGTAAGGGCATCCCTGCCCAGGGCCGTGGCTCAGCGGCCAACTCGATCGTTGCCTACATCCTGGGCATAACCAGGGTGGACCCCATCCAGCACAGGCTCTTCGTCGGCCGCTTCATCAACGAGGAGATGTCCTCGCTGCCCGATATCGACATTGACGTCTCCACCAACCACCGCGAGCAACTCATCCAGTACGTCTATCAGAAGTACGGCGAAGAGCACACCGCCATGGTCTGCACCTACATCACCTTCAAGGCCCGTAATGCCATCCGGGAAGTGGGCAAGGCGCTGGGAATGCCACCGGCGGTGCTCGATCACATGGCCAGGACGGTCGGGGCGCATGACGCCACCGATATAGCCGCTGACCTCTCCGGGATGGAGGAGTTCCGTGACTACATATCCTCACCATCCTGGCGGCACTTCGTCACCCTGTGCAAGGAGATAGCCGATCTACCGCGCCACCTCTCCATACACGTCGGCGGGATGATCATCTCCTCGTGCCCGCTTTCGGAAATCGTACCCCTGGAGCGGGCGAGCATGCCCGGGAGAGTAGTCTGCCAGTGGGACAAGGACGGAGTACAGGATGCCGGCCTGGTGAAGGTGGACATCCTCGGCCTGCGCATGCTGTCCCTGATCGATGAAGCGGTGACACTGGTGCGCCACAACCACGACCCTCACCTGGATATCGACCGTATCCCCACCGATGACAGCGCCGTCTACGACATGATAGGCCGGGCCGACACCCTGGGGGTGTTCCAGGTGGAGAGCCGGGCACAGATGCAGACCCTGCCTCGCACGCGACCCCACTCTCTCGAAGACCTGACCGTGGAGGTGGCCATCATCCGTCCCGGGCCGCTCCAGGGCAACATGGTGCATCCCTATATCAACCGCCGGCGTGGTCGGGAGAAGGTAAGCTACCCGCACCCCAGCCTCAAGCCCATCCTGGAGGAGACGCTGGGCGTCATCCTCTTCCAGGAGCAGGTGCTGCGCTGCGCCATCGCTATTGCCGGTTTCTCACCGGGAGAGGCCGACTCCCTGCGGCGTGCCATGAGCCGCAAGCGTTCCCAGCAGGCAATGGAGGAGCTCCGGCAGCGGTTCCTGGATGGCGCCCGGCATAACGGCATCAGCGCGCCGGTGGCGGAGAGTATCTTCAACACCCTCAAGGGTTTCGCCGAGTACGGCTTCTGCAAGAGCCATGCCGCCGGTTTTGCTCTGCTAGCGTACCAGTCCGCCTGGCTGAAGCACCACTACCCGGCCGAGTTCTATACCGCCCTCCTCAACAACCAGCCGATGGGCTTCTACACTCCGGAGGTAATCGTCGGTGATGCCAGGCGCCGCGGCGTCAGGATGCTACCGGTGGACGTAAACCGCAGTCGGGCCGAATGCACGGTGGAAGGCGGCGGAGTTCGGCTCGGTCTGCGCTATGTCCGGGACATGGGCGAAGCGACGATTGATGAGCTACTTGAGGCCAGGACGGAGGGTAGATTCGTATCTCTGGCCGACCTCTACCGGCGTACCCGGCTGAGCCGCAAGGCAATCGAGAGCCTGATCCTGGCCGGTGCGGCCAACATCTTCGGACGGTCGCGGCGTCGGCTCCTTTGGCAGCTGGGGGAACTGGAGCAGCGTGGCCGTGGCACCCTTGCACTGGGGTATCCGGAGTTCCAGGTGCCATTGCCGGGCATGAGCCCGCTGGAGGAGCTTTCGGCCGAATACGACGTCCAGGGTCTCTCGGTAAGGCAGCACCCAATGGAGGTGGTAAGGGGAATGCTGCCGCAGGACGGCCTTCTTACGAGCGCTGAGGTGCTGACGGCCCGTTCCGGGAGCACGGTGCGCACCGTCGGCTGCGTCGTCTGCCGCCAGGCGCCCCGGACGGCCAGGGGCCATGTCTTTCTCACCATCGAGGACGAATGGGGGCTGGTGAACATCATCCTCCGGCCCGATACCTACCGGAAGCATCGCTACGTTGTCCGCACCGAGTCGATGATCATAGTAGAAGGAGTACTGCAGCACAGGGACGGTATCAGCAACGTCGTGGCCGAACGGCTCTCGTCGGTACGGGACGAAATCTCCGGCCACTCCCCGGCAGTGCGGTCCAGGGACTTCTGCTAGGCCGTACAAACTGATAGAATTGGCAACATGCCGGAGTCCAAGAGTAAGTGGCTTGATGAGTTGAATCCCGAGCAGCGTCGGGCGGTCACCCACGGTGAGGGGCCGCTGCTCGTGGTGGCCGGAGCTGGCACGGGCAAGACCCGCACTCTGGCCCACCGGGTTGCCTACCTCATCTCACAGGGGGTCGCCCCGGAACGTATCCTGCTGCTCACCTTCACCCGCCGGGCGGCCACTGAAATGCTCAGGCGGGCCAGTTCCATTCTCCGCACCCAGAGCTCGACCGTCCAGACCGTTTGGGGCGGCACCTTCCACGGAGTAGCCAACCGTCTGCTACGTCTGCACGCGCGTAGTGCCGGACTCTCACCCGACTTCACCATCATCGACCGCGCCGATGCAGAAGACATGCTCGGCGTTGTCCGGCAAGAGCTATCACTCTCCAGCAAGGAGACCCGCTTCCCCCGCAAGTCCACCTGCCTGGACATCTACTCGCGGCGAATCAACCGCAACGAAGACCTCGACAAGGTGCTCCGGGAAGACTTCCCCTGGTGCCGCGAGCACCGGGAGTCACTCAGTACCCTCTTCCGCGAATACACCAAGCGCAAGCAGGACAGCAACGTACTCGACTACGATGATCTGCTGCTCTACTGGTACCACATGCTCCAGGACCCGGCCATAGCCGCTAACATGGGAGGTCGTTTCGAACATATACTAGTGGACGAGTACCAGGACACCAACTCCCTTCAGGCCAGGGTACTGCTCGGAATGCGGAGCCACAACCGCAACATCACCGTGGTCGGTGACGACGCCCAGAGCATCTACCGATTCCGCTCCGCCACGGTGCGCAACATACTCGACTTCCCGGACACGTTCCCAGGCGCCACCACTGTCACCCTGGAGCAGAACTACCGCTCCACACAGCCCATCCTCGATACCACCAACCGCGTCATTGCCCAGGCACGGGAGCGCCACTGCAAGGAGTTACGAACCGAGCGCGAGGGCGGGGCATCACCGCAGCTCATCACCTGCCAGGATGAGACTGAGCAGGACGAACAGGTCATCGGTCGCGTTCTGGAGCACTACGAGCAGGGTGTCCTCCTGAGACATCAGGCGGTGCTGTTCCGGGCTGCACACCACTCCACCTCGCTCGAGATCGAGCTATCCCATCGCGGTATCCCCTACCGCAAGTACGGCGGGCTGCGCTTCCTTGAGGCAGCGCATATCAAAGACCTGCTCGGTTTCCTGCGCATCATGGAGAATCCACGTGACCAGATCGCATGGTTCCGTGTCCTCCAGCTGCTGCCGGGTGTCGGGCCCGCCACGGCCGAAGCAGCCTTCGGGCAGGTTAGTGTCCGAGGGCTGGACACGCTGCGTGACCTGCCGGTATCGGCCCCGGTACGCGAGGAGCTGCGCCGCCTGGTTAACCTTCTTCTTCAACTGCAGACGGAGAGCTCGGTGGCAGCGCAGATTGAGGCGGTCTACGCTTTCTACTCGCCGTTGATGGAGAAGCTCTACGAAGATGTCGAGCCGCGCCAGAACGACCTGTTGCACCTGTCACAGCTTGCGCGGCGCTACAGCTCGCGGCCTCAGTTCCTGGCTGATCTGGTGCTCGACCCTCCTGTCTCAACCGGCGACTTCGCGGGTGTACCGGTCAAGGACGAGGACTGGCTGGTGCTTTCCACCATCCACTCGGCCAAGGGGCTGGAATGGGACGCCGTCTACCTCATCCACGCCGCTGACGGCAACCTGCCATCGGACCTGGCCACCGGCAGCCGCGAGGAGATTGAGGAGGAGCTTCGCCTCACCTACGTCGCCCTGACCCGGGCCCGTGATTTCCTCTACGTCCTCTGGCCGCTGCGCTACTACCACAGGGCGGTCGGTCTATCCGACCGGCACAGCTACGCGCAGTGTTCCCGGTTCTTCACGGATGATGTCAGGGCCTTGATGGAGCTCGTCCCGGCCGACGGCGTTCAGCCTGACGATGACATCTGGTCCCGACCGATGCACAGCAGCGACATCGCCCGCCGACTTCTTGACCTCTGGAGGTGACCATGGGTGAGATACTGATAGGTACCTGCTCCTGGACCGACAAGACCCTCATCGCGAGCGGCCGGTTCTATCCCGACTGGGCGAAGTCGGCCGAAGCAAGGCTGCGTTACTACGCCAGCCAGTTCCCCATCGTTGAAGTGGACAGCAGCTACTACGCTCTGCCCAGTGAGAACAATACCCAGCTCTGGGTTGAAAGGTCCGGCGACGGCTTCATCTTCAACATCAAGGCCTTCCGGCTGTTCACCCAGCACCCCACTCCACTGACCGCACTCCCGAAGGACATCAGACAGGAGCTACCGCCGGTGGAGAAGAAGAACCTCTACCTGCGTGACCTCCCTTCGGCACTGGTCGACGAAGTCTGGAAGCGCTTCCACGCAGCCCTGCAGCCGCTAGCGGAGGCAGGCAAGCTAGGAGTGGTCCTCTTCCAGTTCCCGTCGTGGTTCTTCCCCGGCGACGAGCAGCACCACCACATCCTTGGATGCCAGGAGAGGCTGCCCCGGTACCGGATCGCGGTGGAGTTTCGGCATGGCTCCTGGGTGAACGAGAAGAACGCCGAGCGCACTTTCCAGTTTCTTCGAGACAACAACCTGCTCTACGTCTGCGTGGATGAGCCACAGGGCTTCAGGTCAAGCGTTCCTCCCGTAACCGAGGTGACCTCCCACATCAGCCTTGTCAGGTTCCACGGCAGAAACCGGGAGACCTGGGACAAGAAGGGGATCGGTGCGGCAGAACGGTTCGACTACCTGTACTCGGAAGGCGAGCTTCAGGAATGGGCGTCCAGACTGAAGGAAATGGCTTCCGAAGCCCGTCAATTGCACGTGCTCTTCAACAACTGCCATGAGGATAAGGCCGTGGTCAATGCAGGCCAGATGAGGATGATGCTGGATTGATGTTGCTGGCAAGCAGCGAAGTCAAGCTGGAGTGGAAGCGGTCGGCTTACACAAACCGTGGGCGGATGGAGCAGCTCCTGCCAAACGGCGCAGGATTCGTGTGCGGTCTGCATTGTATGACCATCCCGGCCGCTCATCTGGTTGCGCACATGGCTGCTTTGTGGCCTCCGAGGCAAGAAGTGGGACCGACGAGCTCCCTCAGTCCCTTTCCCCGGCCATTGATGATCTCTGGAGGAGCCGCCGCCGCACAAACCGAAAGGGCTGGATATCCAGCCCCCTCGGCATCTCAGTCTCAACGGTTTAGTGTTAGCCCTTGCCGATTCTGAACATCTTGGTTCCGCAGTTCGGGCAGACGCCCTGGGTGGCGGGCTTACCGTTCTTCATGGTGATGGCCCTGGCATCCTTAATCTCCCGTTTGGCGCGGCACTTCACGCAATAGGCTTCCATACGATTCCCTCCCGCGTTTTCGCCAAGCCTAAGCCATTCACGCCTACCTGTCAAGCGCTGGGGAGAGGTGGAGTCAATCCCATGTCAGCCTGAATCGGTGCTATCAAAGGGCACAAAGAGAGGGGACGGAGTATTCACCCCGTCCCCTCACGGTGGTTGCCAGATTCGTCAACTAGCTTCTGTCTCTCTCTTTCCTCTTCGCCCACCACCTCTCCAGGCTTATGATGTCGGTGAGGATGTGGATGTCCTCACAGTCCACCCTCACCGCGGGGAAGCCGCTCTCATGCTCCCTCATCGTGACGGACTTGCCCTGGAGATACAGGGCATGGATGTGCTCATATACCTTCTCCTTCTCTTCATCAGGCTCAAGCATGATGTCTCTGGGTTCCATGGAGTTACCCCCTTTCACTTTCGATTGCGGGCATGGTTGCCCCTGCCAGTTCAGGCGTCTTTCCCTTACTACATGAGCTGCTGCTGGCTGCCGTGCCGGATACGGGCATGCTGGGCCTCAATTGCCCTGCCAGGGATGGCCTCACGCACCGCCTCAATGGCATGCTTCACGCTAGCCAGTCGCCTCATCTTGGTGAGCAGGGTGACAAGGCGCTCGTCGATCTACTGGGGCAGGTTGGCTATCCGCCTGGCTGCCTCTATCCTGGCTACCGCTTCGGCCAGGAACGGCTCCGCCAGGCTGACCTGGAAGGCCGCTTCATCCATGGCCTGACGGACCTCCGCGGCACTCCACCTGATGGGCACAGTCTCACCTCCTTACCTGGGACTCCCTGTAGTGGTAGATGAGTGCTTACTCCCTTTGGCCGTTGCTCGTACTGTACACCCGTCCAGCCGGACTTCCATTGAGTACGCGACCGCCGGTAGTGTCCCTGCCTTCGTGTCTCCCGCACTGCCATCGGGCATCGGCACTCGCTACTCTTTGCACTCTCTCCCACGCTGGGGAGAGGTGCCCTGGGAAAAAGAAAAAGAGCGGGGTTTCCCCCGCTCTTTCACGTGGTTTCCTTGCTGGGCTTGAGCGTTCTAGCTTACGGCTACCGGCTCTTTGTCTTTGGCCCGGCTATGCCTGGCCTTCTTCGGCTTCTCCGGCTTCGGTTCGGTCACTGGCTTCTCGGCTTCCCCTTGCTCGGTCGGCTCGGCAGCATCGGTCGGCTTTTCAGCTTCCCCCTTTGCCTCTCCGTCCGCGCTAGCTTGCCCTCTGTCCTCAGGCCGCCACATCGGCATCACCACCAACTGGTAGCCGTTGGCACAGAAGAGCACCGGGGAGTGGTTATCGGTGAGCTTCAGGTCTACCATACCACCGCACGCCTTGA
>Ga0180433_10009568_pt1 | contig 11835 bp, 8 predicted proteins | sample SS_ome_8_FD_132980 | JGI IMG/M metagenome (GOLD analysis project Ga0180433, IMG submission 132980) | Hypersaline lake sediment archaeal communities from the Salton Sea, California, USA - SS_1_D_1 metaG | ecosystem: Environmental > Aquatic > Non-marine Saline and Alkaline > Hypersaline > Sediment... | reverse complement strand
TGACAGCCTCAGGCGATACCCTGCCGAAACGCCTGCTTGAAGATCCACTGCCGGATGGACCGGCTGAAGGACATGTTAATGAGCTGCCGATTTTACTTGAAGCTTATTACAAATTGCGTGGCTGGGATCAGGCCAGTGGAAAACCAGGCCCGGAAAAACTAAAAGGGCTGGGGCTCGATTTTGTTGTTCCGGTCATCTGGGAATAGGGGGGTTGTAATTGATGAGTACAGAAACTTTACGACCTTGGGTTAGCAGTTATCGTCTCGGTCCTTACAAGCTGGCTCACAGCCTCGAACCCTACCCGGAAGAGCCCCTTTTTGCTCTTCTCGATCACTCAGCCGCCAAATACCCTGGATCGACCGCTATTGATTATTTTGGCGAACGCATCAGCTACCGCGATTTAAAAACCTATGCGGATAGTTTAGCTGCTGCCCTGGCCGGATTTGGTGTTAATAAAGGCGATAAGGTGGCAACCATTTTGCCGACCTGTCCCCAATATATTATCGCTAATTTTGCAATTCTAAAAACCGGGGCTACCCACGTGCCCTGTAGTATTTTGCACAAGGAGCAGGAACTCGAGTTCGAAATTGGCGAAGCGGGCGCAGAAACAGTAATCTGTTTGGAAGAGCAGCTGGAAAGAGTCCTCAAAATTAAACCGAAAACCGAGTTGAAACAGATTATTATTACGTCACTTACTGATTATACTCCGGCCGAGCAAGAGCAAGTGGAGCCCCCGGCGGATATTTACCGCTTTAAATCATTGATTGCCACAAGTGAGCCTAATCCGCCAAAAGTTGACATTGATCCATATGAAGATCTTGCGTACCTGGCTTTTACCGGCGGAGCGACCGGTGTACCAAAGGGTGTCATGCTTACCCACTACAATCGCTATGCCAATGTTCTGCAGGCAATGCCCTGGGCCATGGCCAGCTTGGAAAAATCTATCCGGGGCAAAGCTTCGCTTTGCATCGCTGTGCCGTTATTTCACTCTTACGGTGATTCCAGCGCACTTTTCGGTATCTACTGGGGTTTACGCCTGATTCTAATTCAGGACCCGCGCGACACTGACTATATCATGAAAATGTTAGTTGAAAACAGACCATTTATGGCAGCCCTTGTTCCAACTCAGTTGATGAAGTTAAGGGATAAAGATTTGCCGCGAATGCCAATCCAAATCGTTTCCGGTGCTTCTCATTTACCGGTTGAGGTGCGCGAAGGTATATCGGAGAAGATTAAAATGCCGATATCCGAAGGTTATGGATTAACGGAAACGAGTCCAACCACCCATCTTGATCTGACCGGATTTTCTAAAATCACCGGTTTTGCAGCGAAGCAAAAATACAGTATCGGCCTGCCAGTGCCCGATACGGATATCAAGCTGATCAATGAAGAGACCGGGCAAGTCAGCCCCCAGGGAGAGCCCGGACACATGTATATCAAGGGTCCACAGGTCATGAAGGGCTATTGGCCCAACCCCGGTGACGGACTAGTTGATGGTTGGTTGCCGACCGGTGATATCGTGAAAATGGATGAAGATGGTTATTTTTACATTGTTGATCGCATCAAGGATATGGCCAATGTTTCAGGTTTTAAAGTATACACCAGCACGATCGATGATATTTTACACCAACACCCTGCAGTATCAATGGCGGCGGCAATTGGTGTTCCCGACCCCGAGAGGGAAGGAAGTGAAAGAATAAAAGCTTTTGTAGTGTTACGTGATGAATACCAAGGCCAGGTATCAGCGGAAGAGATTATTGATTTTTGCCGGGAGCGATGCGCTTCCTATGCCGTACCGCGTCAGATTGAATTCAGGGACAGCTTACCGTTTACAGTTACGGAAAAAATTTTTAAACGCCAGTTGCGTGAGGAAGAGCTAAGCTAGCTCTTGAATTGATAAATGCATCATTGTTTTTGGGGAACAGGGCAGCAGCTGTTCCCCTCTAAACTGATGCCTGCGAAAGAAAGATTTCTTGCGGATTGTACCACAATGTCTTGAGGTGATGTGGGTGAAGGTTACTGTTAAACCCTTTCTTTTTTTGCGTAACCTTCTTGGCTTCCAAGCTGAGGATATTGCACTGCCTGTTGAAAGTGAAAACAGGGTAGAAGAACTTTTATCAGTTTTGAGAAAGAAATATAAACTGCCGGATTGCCTTGACATCCCCCAGGGACATTTGGTTTTATTCGACGGCAGCCGGCCGGTAGGTCTTGTTATCCTGATTAACGGGCGTAACATTGATCAACTCCAAGGACTTAAAACGGTATTGCAAGAAGGAGATTCGGTTGCCCTTTTCCCTCCGGCAGCCGGCGGTTAAGCATCTATTGAGCAAACAATAATCGCTAGCAATAGATTTTTGTAATATAAAGGTTTAATGAAAAACATCACATTTTATGTTAAGCTGGCGGCAGAAAAAGAATTTATCCGATGGAGTTGAACATGACCGATTCAAATCAGAAAATCCGGCCGCAGATGATGGTAACTGAAAGCTGGGAGTGGTACCGGACCATCGCTGAGGATATTCCTGCTCTTGTAACCAGAATCTCACCGGATTACCAAATTACCTTTGCCAATTATGCCTACTGTGCTTTTATGGGTGTAAGTGTTAGTACTATTATCGGTAGTAAACTTTCTGCTTTTGTTCCAGCAGACAGCTATCAAAAAGTGATCGATCACCTGGCTGCCTTAAATCCAATCAGGCCGATTGCAACCCATGAACATACTAATACCGCTTTTGACGGCTCAGCCCGCTGGATTAAATGGACTAACCGGGCTTTATTTAATAATGTAGGAGAAGTGGTAGAATACCTTTGTATCGGCGAAGACATAACCGATTATAAACAGGCTTTCAAGAAGCTAAAAGACAGCGAAGCCCAGAAAAGCTCGATTATTGCGGCTAGTCCGGATTTAGTTATCTGCCACGATCGGGAAGGTAACTACCTGGATATTTTAAGCAGCAGTGAGGAGCTTTTATATTTGCCGCGGAAAGAACTGCTCGGCAAAAAAATGAGTGACGTCCTACCTACCGATTTAGCCGAGAAAATTGGAAAAGCAATTCATGATGCCCTGGCTACCGGTAAATTGCAGACCATGGAATACACTTTAAAAACTCCCAGTGGTAATCACAGCTTTGAATCACGGATCAAGTCCAGCGGTGAAAATGAAGTGATCTGTTTTATTCGCGATGTAACCGAACAGAAACGCACTGAAAAAAAATTACGTGAATCGGAAGAGCGGTATCGTCAGATTTTATCATCGATTGAAGAAGGTTATTACGAGGTTGATCTGGCCGGTAATATCATGTTTTTTAACGATGCCCTGCCTAAGATGATCGGCTATACACGCGAAGAGTTCATGGGCATGAGTTATAAACAGCTGTACAAAGATCCGGATACGGTTTTCCAGACCTTCCACCGGGTCTTTTTAAGTGGTCACCCGGAAACTGATTTCACATTAGATATGGTTAAAAAAAATGGTGAAGTGGCCTATGGGGAGCTTTCCATATCACTGATAACAGATAAAAGCGGATACAAGATTGGTTTTAGGGGACTGGCCCGCGATATAACCGAGCGGGTTAAGTTTGAAAAAAAATTAAAATATTTAAGTATGCATGATCAGCTGACTGGTTTATACAACCGGGCTTTTTTCGAGGAAGAGCTATCCAGGCTGAGCCAAAGTCGTGAATATCCAATAACTCTGATTACGACTGACCTTGACGATTTAAAATTGGTAAATGATTCCCTGGGTCATGATGCAGGAGATCGTTCATTAAAAGCAGCCGCTGAAATCTTGAAACAATCGGTGCGGGGAGTCGATATTTTAGCCCGGGTTGGCGGAGATGAGTTTGCCGTGATCCTGGCTAATACCAGTATACCTGAAGGCGAAAAAATAGCGGCCCGGATCAGGGAAAAGATCGATCTTTATAACAGTAATCATAGCGATATGCCCCTTGGTCTCTCCATTGGTCTGGCTACCGCACCCAGCCCCGAGAAGTCTTTGCACGAAGTCTATCATCTTGCTGACGATCTAATGTATCGTGATAAACTTTATCGCAGCACCAAAGCCCGCAACAAATCAGTCCAGGCCCTTCTGGCAGCTTTAGATGAACGCGATTATATTACCCAGGGGCACGCCAAGCGCTTAGAGAGTCTTTGTCGTAGGATGGGTGAAGCGGTAATGCTTTCTTCCAGCCAGCTGGCTGATCTTGCTTTATTGGCGCAGGTTCATGATCTAGGTAAAGTTGGGATTCCCGACAAAATTCTTTTCAAAAAAGGGCCGCTGACGGATGAAGAGTGGAAAATAATGCACCTTCATCCGGAAAAGGGTTACCGGATAGCCATCACTTCACCGGACCTTGCCGATGTTGCCGATCTGATTCTTCGCCACCATGAAAAATTCGATGGCAGTGGATATCCTCTTAAATTAAAGGGCGAGGATATTCCCATTGAATGCCGGATTCTAGCCATTGTTGATGCTTTTGACGCTATGACTAACGATCGTCCTTACAGCAAAGCTAAAAGCAAGGAAGAGGCAATAGAGGAGATTAAAAATAGTGCTGGAACTCATTTTGATCCCCGGCTGGTTGAAATATTTCTTTCTTTAGGATAACTGTCTCAGCATTTTCAGCCGATTGATCACTAAAAGGCCTGTCCTTTGAAATGGGCAGGCCTTAAGCTTAAGCTAACTAGCCTGCAGGATCCTACCTACTGAGCTTGGTCAACGTTTGATCCAGGCAACTGAGCACAGTATCAAGCTGCTCATAAGAGATAATTGCAGGCGGCTCAATCCTGATTACTCGGGCATTATTTAGAGTTCCACCAACCAGCACACGCTGGTCGAAGAGATCTTTGGCCAGTTGGAAGCCGATTTCATCGGTTGGGAATTCCATGCCAATCAACAGGCCGCGCCCCCGGACGGCTTTTAATATTTCAGGATATTTTTCCTTGTAAGCGTTTAATTTATCCAGAATATATTTACCCTTTTCGGCAGCCATTTTGGGAACATCCCATTCAACAGTATACTTGATGGCGGCGATTGCAGCCGAGCAGCTTAGGGGATTGCCGCCAAATGTCGGCGAACCTAAGATCCAGGGATTCTCAAGCATGTTATCCCACAGGTGTTTGCGGGCTACAATCCCTGTTATGGGCATTACGCCGCCTCCAAAGGCTTTGCCGGCTATTAAAATATCAGGAACCACATTAACCTGTTCGACAGCCCAAAGGGTTCCGGTGCGTCCCATGCCGGTCTGGATTTCATCGGTGATTAACAAAACTTCATAACGATCACAGATTTCACGTAAGGCCGGTAAATAATCAGCTGGCGGGACAATAATACCCGCCTCACCCTGAATTGGTTCAACAATTACCCCAGCTACTGTATCACCAACAGCGATTAAATTCCGGATTGCTTTTTCAACTGCCTCGGCATCGGCATATTCCACATGCTGAAACCCTGGGATTAGAGGCAAATAAGGTTTGCGATATACTCCCTTTCCGGTGGCCGATACGGCGCCCATAGATTTGCCGTGGAAAGCATTAACAGTTGAAATAAAACAGTTTTTACCTGAAGCCAGTCGGGCTAACTTTAGAGCCATTTCAACCGCTTCTGCTCCGCCGTTGCAAATGAAAGAGTACTGCAGATCACCAGGGGTAATCATTTCTACCAGCTTTGACAAGTAACCGCGCAAGGGTTCCACCAGTTCTTGGCTGTGCAGAGCATAACGATTCAGCTGAGCCTTAACTACCTCCACTACTTTTGGGTTGCGGTGACCAAGCATGTAAATTCCAAAGCCGCCGAGACAGTCAATAAATTCCACCCCATGTGTATCGCGAAATACTGCCCCTTCGTCCTCCCACTCAACAAAAGAAAAATCAGAAGAGACTGATTTTCTGGCGGATAAAATTGCTGGGTTTACATAATCCGCGTAGTTTTTTACCGAATCGGAAACCACCCGATTTTTTTCCTCCACGGTAAGTTCATCTTTTAGAATGTACTCTAATATTCGACTACTTTCCTTAAGTACTGCTTCCCGCTCCATTGAATTGTTTCTCCTTTCAGGAACATATAATACATTTAATATTATGCAAAAGTGGTGCCAACCAGTATCATTTTAATTCTGATTAGTAATATTCGCAGGCAGTCGGTATTTACTTAGTTTAGAAAATTAATGTTAAGACAGGGAACTTTTTTTCATTAGTCCCTATCAATAATGAGACAGGATTACAAGGGCAGTTTACTTTTTGAGAATATTGGGCATTTATGCGCCAAAGTCTTATTTCATGCTGTGATATAATTTAGTAAGCTGGAAGAACTGCCAGTAATGGGAGGTTCATTTGTTTGGCTGAAAAAAAAATACCCCTGGAGCAAAGACCTGCAGGCAGTAACCTGAGGACCAAACAGAGGAAGATTAGAGCAGGAATCGTGATAAAAAGTTTTATGATTGCACTGCTGCTACTACTTTTTGTCGGTAGTGGCGCAGTAGCGGCGGTTATTGTTAACTATGTCAACGAAGCGCCTGTGTTTGACCCATCATACCTGGCCGCAGCTGAAACATCCTATATCTACGATAGTAACGGGCTAGAAATAGCTGTTCTCCATGAGGAGCAAAATCGTATTATTGTCAGCTTAAATGAAATTCCCGAACATGTCCAAGCAGCTTTTATTGCGATTGAAGACGAAAGATTTTATAGTCATTATGGTTTTGATTTTACCGGCAGTATCAGAGCAGCTTATGCTAATTTTAGGGCCGGGGAGATTGTTCAGGGCGCAAGCACGATAACTCAGCAACTTGCCCAGAATGCTTTTTTAAGTAAAGAAAAGACCTATAAACGGAAAATCCAGGAAATCTGGTTAGCTTTGCAACTGGAACGTCGATACGGTAAAGAAGAAATTTTGGAGCTTTATTTAAACCGAATCTATTTTGGTAACGGCGCTTATGGTGTTGAGGCGGCTGCCCAGACTTACTTTAATAAAAACGTAGGTGAGCTTAGTTTAGCCGAAGCGGCAATGGTCGCCGGAATGGTGCGGTCACCTAATTTATACAATCCGATCGATAACCTGCTGGAAGCAGAAGCAAGAATGTGGGTTGTTTTATCAGCCATGAAACGGTTGGATTATATATCCGAAGCGCGTTACGAGGATGCATTGGAAGAGAGAATTGAATATGCCGAGTTGGCTGGTCCGGCTTACTCTTATCCATTTTTTGTCGATTATGTTGTTCATCACGAGCTGATCAGAATTTTAAGCGAGATGCCATTAATAGGATCAAGGCAGGAAGCATATCGGGTTATCTATAATGGAGGATTAAAAGTATACACAACGATTGAGCCATCGATGCAAGCGCATGTTGAAAGCGTACTGGCCCGTGAAGATCTTTATCCCTCAACGATTTATATTGATCTACCACGGGCTCGGGAAACTATAGCAAATTTGGAGTCCGGAAGTGATTTGAGTCGATCTCAGCTGCAGGAACTGACAATCGAAGAGGGTGGGGTGGCTCAACCTCAAGCCGCCATTGTTGTAGCTGATCCGGTAACTGGGAAAATTTTGGCCCTTGGCGGTGGGCGAGACTACCGCAAGAAAGTTGATGAGATCCTTAGGTTTACTACCTTGCGCCAACCTGGATCAGCCATTAAACCAATTATCACTTATGCCCCGGCTTTTAACGAAGGGGTATTGGCCGGAGCCGGCTCAATGCTTAATGATGCTCCTTTCACCGGACCCCAGGGGTGGCGTCCAAAAAACTTCGATAACAAGTTCAGGGGTCTTATTACTGCCCGCGAGGCGCTCTATTATTCCTACAATGTTCCCGCTGTCAGAGCATTTCAGGCCCTTGGTCCGCGAGTTGGGGTAAGCTATGCCCAGAAAATGGGAATTTCAACCATTATGCCTGAAGAAGTTGACAATCTCAGCCTTACTCTGGGCGGATTTACCTATGGAGTCAGTGCGATTGATATGGCCCAGGCTTACAGTGTCCTGGCTAATAGCGGAGTAAAAGTGGCTCTGCATACAATTGAAAAAATAGTTGACCAGAACGGAGTTGTAATCTTCGAGCAGAGAATCAATCCCGAGCAGATTATCAGTCCCCAGGCAGCTTTTATTGTAAACGATATTCTGCAGGATTTTGTGCTTAAGTATTTGGGTCGTGCTTTGCAGATTGACAGGCCGGTAGCGGCCAAAACAGGGACTACTGAAAACTGGAAAGATGTTTACCTGGTTGCTTATACACCGAATCTGGTTGCCTCTTTCTGGATGGGTTATGACGAACCAAAGCTGGGTAGTATTCAGCAGGGTTGGCGTTATTCGACAGTTTTTTTACGTGAAGTTTTTTTGGAGGCTTTCAAGACTTTGGAAATTAGAGATTTTATTCGCCCGGATGGTATTGTCAGGTTGGAGGTTTGTTCTGTTTCCGGACTTCGACCTAATGAAATATGCCGGGCAGCAGGCACAGTGCGTAGTGATTATTTTATGGCTAAATACGCACCTCGTGCTACCTGTGATTACCATTTGGAATTATTGCCGTTGCCAGAAGATGATGATATTCTCGATCCTCTCGATCCCGAACCGGAAGAGCCCGAGCCTGAGGATCCGGATCCGGAAGAACCGGATCCGGAAGAACCGGATCCTGAAGAACCGGATCCTGAGGATCCCGATCCGGAAGAACCACCAATTGAAGATCCTCCACCACCGGACCCGGATCCCCCCGAGAATTGGTGGCAACAGTATGGCAACTAACTAGTCAATATGATCAAACTAACGCCGGGTAACAGCCCGGCGTTGTTCAAATTGATAAAAAAGATCAGGATATTGGGCCGACTGCCGTCATGTAGATTGCGGTTTCGCTGGTTCCATCAACATCAATGATCGCGTTAACTTCTTCATCAAAAAAAGCGCCAATCTGGCATGAGCCGAGCCCACAGGATACAGCGGCAAGCGCTGCGTTTTGGCCGATATGGCCGGCATCAAGATAGATATAGCGGTATGCGCGCTGTTCATACTTCCATTTTGAGCGTTCTACCATGGCACTCCAGACCATAGTAAACGCAGCATTAAGAATCATTTTTTGGCCCAGCGCAGCCCGGGCTAGTTCATTGCCGTAATTTCCAGCTTTGATTAAAATCAGATTGTGGTAGGCAATCTGGTAATGGTACACTCCCGGTTCAAGCTGATCTACCCTATTAATCACACAATAGGTTTCTATTGGATAAAGAGCGCCTGCTGAAGGCACAGCCCTAAATTGGTGATATTGATTGGTCCTGGTTATGCCCTGGGTCGCCCAGAGAATTTGTGCTAGGTTGCCCAAAGCTATCGGTTTTTGGGCAAAGCTTCTTTCCGATCGGCGCTGCTGCAAAATAGTATAAAGGGGAAGCCCGCCTTCACGATGGGGTTCTTCCAATTCGATTCTTTCAAGGTTAGCTGGATATTTTTTGTAAAGCAAAGGTTTATTGTCCCAATCCAGATGCCTGCCCTGGAGTTTGCTGCGCTCGTATTTACTCTTTTTTTGAAATATATCACCGTATGTCATTTTCGTTCCTCCCTTCTACCTACTTATTTTAGCATAAGCAGGATTTTTGCTCTGATAATTGAAAGTTAATCTAAGATCTTAGACGAGGAGGATGAAAGGGATGGAAAAGAGATGCATAAATATCGAGGGATTATTTAAAGCTGGTCCCTATTCGCATGCTGTCGAAGCCGGAGGGATGCTTTATCTTTCTGGAACGGTTCCGGTGGATCCCAAAACAGGTCAGCCGGCTGGAAAGGATATCAAGGAAGCAACGGCAAGAGTTCTTGATAATATCAAAATAATTTTAGAGTCAGCTGGCAGCAGTCTAGATCAAGTGATCAAAGTAGGAGTTTATCTGACAGATATGGCGGATTTTGGGGCGATGAACGAAGTATATAGAAAGTATTTTTCAGCAAATGAACCGGTGCGGACCTGTGTGGCAGTGAAAGAACTGCCTGGCAGCTTCCCGGTGGAAATCGAAGTGATCGCGCTTCATCAATAATCACTAAGAAAAGGAGATTGATCTATGGCTATCTGTACCGCTGATCAATACCGTCAAAGATTATTTAAGTTGCGAAAAAATGTTTACATGGGTGGGGAACTTCTTGGCCGCGATGATCCGCGGCTGAAACCCGGTCTGGATTTGATTGCGGACAGTTACGAGAGGATTAATGATCCGGCAGTTAAGGGGTTGATCACCGCCACGTCTCATCTTACCGGGGAGGAAATCCACCGGCTGTGCCATATTCATCAGAGTTCCGATGATCTGCTCAAAAAACAGGAGCTGACCCGTCAGCTCTGTCGAAAAGCCGGAGGGTGCATCCAGCGCTGTATGGGAATCGATGCGCTTAATGCTCTTTCGGTTGTAACCAAGGATTGTGATGATGTTTTTGGTACGGAGTATTACCCCCGGTTTATAGAATTCATGAAGTATTTCCAAAAAAATGATCTGGTAGGCAATTGTGCTCAATCTGATGTGAAAGGCGACCGTTCCAAGCGACCTTTTGAGCAAAGTGATCCCGATCTTTATTTACGGGTGATTGAAAAGAAAAAGGAGGGGATAGTTGTCCGAGGCTGTAAAGCTCATAATTCCAATGCTCCTTTTTCTGATGAGATCGTTGCTGTTCCGACCCGCCTAATGACTGATCAGGATGCTGATTGGGCTGTAGCTTTTTCTATCCCGGCAGATACTCCGGGCATCAAGCAAATAGTACGGATCACTACACCCCGTGAAAGGAAGACTATAAAAACCAAGCACTTCTTTGGCATGGCTGATTCGATGACGGTTTTTGATGATGTTTTAGTGCCTTGGGACCGGGTTTTCCTCTGTGGGGAAACATATTTTGCCAGTATTCTGGCAATGCTTTTTGCTACCTACCACCGCCACAGTTACACCGGTTGCAAACCGGCGATGACCGACCTGATTCTTGGTGCGGCGGCCTTAGTTGCCGATTATAATGGAGTTGGGGATGCCTCTCATGTCAAAGATAAATTATCGGAATTAATTGCTACCGGCGAACTGGTCTATGCAGCCGGAATTGCCGCATCGGTAAAATCGACTCCGGCCAATTCAGGGACCCAGATTCCCAATATAATCTATACTAATGTTGGTCGCTACCATGCCGGGGTTAAGCTTTATCATGAATATGAAACCCTGGCCGATCTGGCCGGCGGCTTGCCGGCGACCCTCCCCTATGAAGAAGAATTCTTCAGCGAAGAGACCAAAGCATATATGGATAAATATATTATGCGTCGCGACGGTGTTTCGGCCGAAGATCAGCACCGCCTTTATCGAACTCTTTCCGATATGCTCTGCTGTGCCCATGCCGGTGTAGCCCAGGTTGGCGGATTGCATGGCGGCGGATCGCCAATCATGGAAAAAATTGCTATCCGCAATAACTATGATCTAGATTCTTGTAAACGTTTAATAAAAATGCACTGTGGAATTGAAAGTTGATGAACCAGGCGAAAGCTTACAAAGTTGTAATCGTTGGTGCCGGCCCGGGGGGAGCAATCCTGGCCCGGCAACTTGCTGCGCAGGGGATCCTGGTCGAACTTTATGAAAAAGGCAGCTACGAACAGCTCGGCCACAATTGGTCAGATGCTGTGGAATTCGATGCCTTAAAGGCTACCGGTCTCAAAATGCCTTGCCTGGAAGGAATAGAGTGGGTGGGTGAATTGGTCAAGGACAATATCGATGCACCCGGAATATTTGAAAAGCATGCTGTTCCAATCCTTCAGCTCCATTCACCAGGCTTAAAAAGCCATAAAAATGTAAGATTTAAGATGATCACCACTGATCGGCGTCGCCTGGGAAAGCTATTGGTTGACCAGG
>Ga0180433_10009567_pt1 | contig 11837 bp, 10 predicted proteins | sample SS_ome_8_FD_132980 | JGI IMG/M metagenome (GOLD analysis project Ga0180433, IMG submission 132980) | Hypersaline lake sediment archaeal communities from the Salton Sea, California, USA - SS_1_D_1 metaG | ecosystem: Environmental > Aquatic > Non-marine Saline and Alkaline > Hypersaline >... | reverse complement strand
GTCGACGGTGGTGCAGCACTGCCATCGGCAAACACCGCCTCCGGCACCTGCGACTGGTAGTTCTCCTCGGCGCTGAGCACCGTGCCCCAGGGGGTGGTGCCGCCGGCACAGTTGGCGAATGTGCCCACCGCTGCCGCCCCCAGGCCATCGTCGTAGCCCAAACACTGCGGCGCCATGAACACCGCCGTGGCGGGACCTGTGATCGGCAGACGCGCCCCGGGGTCGCGCCAACCGGCCAGACCATCCACGCGACGCTCGCGCCGGTCGGGTGTCCGCTGCCAGATCCCGCCCTGGCGTTGCAGGTGAATCACCCCAAGCCCGAGATCGGCCATGGCCTGATCGCTGACGGCCCGGATCGTCGACAGCAGAGGATCATTGGCCGCCAGGGTGCTGCAGTCGATCACCCCCTGGCGTGACGCCAGGGCCGCCACAAGCTCGCCCCAGGGCAGGGGCTGACCCACCACCTCCGCGAAACCGTCGCTCCAGGGGATCGGACTGATGTATTCGAAATTGACGCTGAGCAAGGCCTCGTTCAAGCCGAGGGGAACGAAGCCGAGGTAATCGTTGTTGAAGCCGAAACGCCCCGTCGCCATGGGATCCCCCCAGACGGCCAGCAGGTCACTGCGGAAGCCCTCCGGAACGACCAGCCGATCCTCCACCGCCACCTCGCGATAGGCACGCTGTTGCTGGGCCGCCGACAGGCCATCGCTGTTGACGGGCAGCGGTGTGGCCACGGGTTCAAACGGCCAGGGTCGTCCTGTCTCCTGGGCTGAAGCCGCCAGCCCATCGGCGGCGCGGCTGGCGATCCAACCGGCGCCTCCAAGGCCGAGGAGGCTGAGCACGGAGCGGCGGCGCATGGGAAGCGAAGGAGCGGGGAGCGGAGGGTCAGGACGGGTTCGGAGCCGGAGTGGTCTGATCCCGGCACCTGGCCTGACGACGCGGCGTCAGCACCGCCACCCAGCTTCGCTGAAGCGGATTGAAGTTGTCGTCGCTCACGAGCACAAGCGTCGAACGTCCATCCGCCAGCCCTGGCCCCCAGGTCATGCCCTCCCAGTTGTCGGCCGGCAGCCCGACCTGAAGCAGATCCCAGCCGGCCAGAGGACGCAACGGCGGCTGCGCGCTTCCTTCAGGCCAGGGCAGCCACTGGAGTTGAGCCGTCCACTCCCCTGGCGGCGTATAGCTGCGGAGCAGCGCCAGCACACCGCGGGAGGGGTCCAGGCTGAGCAGTTCGGTGAGGCCCTGGGAGCGGGCCAGGGCGCTACCGGAAGGCCCGATCGTCAGCCGCCCGACCTCCCGGATCGTGCCATCGGCAGCCCGCAGGGCCAGTCTCACCTCATCACCATTGGCCCCGGAGGCGTCCTGTCGCAGCGGCGCTTCCGCCGCCAGCAGCAGACTGCCGGCAGGACCGGCACTGAGCGATTCCGGCCCCTTGTTCGACTCCAGACCGCGACCGGGGCCAAAGCGCCAGGCCGGAGGCAGCGGTTGCTCGGCCTGCTGACGACCACTGCGCAGCGAAAAGCGGAGCAGCTGGGGCGGCCGTTGGGATCCCAACCGCCGATTGCGCCGTCCTTCACTCACGATCCAGGCCTGATCGCCATTGAGCACCAGACCCTCGCCGTCGAAGCGAGCCGGCAAGAGCTGCCCGGCTCCATCCCGCAGAAGCAGCCGGGGCCCAGGCGCAAGCGGCGCCGTTCCCCTCAGCCATGGCGTCACACCCGCCAGAGGCACGAGATGTCCCTGGGGAGCATCGCTGAGCAACCAGAGCCGGTCGGTCGACTGCTCATAGGCCACAGCCGAAAAGCCCCCGAGCGGACGACCATCCTCGGCTCGGCGGGGCAGCTCCTGACGGCGGATCAGCTCCCAGCCGGCGTCTGGCGGACAGGGAAGCATCATGAAAGCAAAGGCCCGGGAACGTGAGCTATCATCAGAGCCGCCCCTGCGAATGACGAGCGGCGCTGAGTTCAGATGCTCTCCATGTCGCGCCCCTTGGGCTCGATTCGATAGATCCAGGTGACCACGGCACCCAGCAGGGAGGTCACCACCAGCACCATCAACAGCTTCTCCGTACCCCACACCTGCAGCAGGGTGGGGAAAAAGAAGGCGGTCAACACGGCACCCACTTTGCCGCTGGCCGCGGCAAAACCAGCGCCGAGGCCACGGATCTTGGTGGGAAACACCTCGCCCGCCAACAGATAGGTGGTGGCGTTGGGGCCGAAATTGGTCATGAACTGGAACAGCAGGAAACCGGCGACCACCAGCGGCAGGTTGATGCTGGAGCCGCTGCCGCCGAGGCCGGCGATGAACAGTCCGGCCGCACAGCCGATAAACCCTGTCACCTGCAGCGGGATGCGACCCCAGCGATCGGCCAGCACGATCGCCACGGCGATGCCCACCAGGAAGCCCACATCGATCAACGCCGTGCCCCGGGCCCCGATCATGTCGTTGTGGATCAGGGCCGACACCGTGTGCTCATGGCTCTGGGCGCCGAAGGCTGTGGCGATGATCACCGGCGTGAAGATGCCGATCCCATAGGTGGAGAGATCCTGCAGGAACCAGGGCACCGAGGTGAGGATCGTGGAGCGGAGATATTTGCCACGAAACAGCTTCGACCAGTCGTTGCTGCGCTGCTCAGCATCGATTTCCTGCAGCCGATCCACACCAGCCAAGGTCAGGTTCTGCCGGTTGAGCAGTTTGCGCAACTGCTTCTCCGCCTTCTCCGGCAGACCGCGACTCACCAGCCAATGACTGCTTTCCGGCAGGAAGAGCCGTCCCCAGATCACGGCAGCCACCGGCACCACCGGCACCAGGAAGAAGATCCGCCAGGCATCGAGCGCATCCGGGGAGGAGGCCATGCTGCTCAGCACCACCGAAGCGATCGCCGTGCCCAGCACGGCCCCGATCGCCTGGAAGCTGAAGGCACCCAACACCAGTCGGCCTCGGATCGCGGCCGGGATGCTCTCGGAGATCACCAAATGGGCCGTGGGGTAGTCGGCCCCCAGCGCCAGACCGATCACGAACAGGCTCACGATCAAGACCCCCTTGGAGGGGGCGGCTGCCGCCACCAGCAGAGCCACCAACAGCAGCACCATCTCGCCGATGAACACCGGCTTCCTTCCGAGCCGATCGGCCAGACCACCGAGAAAAAGGGCACCGAAGAGAATGCCGGCCAGGGTGGCCGCGGTCACCAGTCCCTTGTCGAAGTCGGTGAGGGAGAACTCGCGGGTGATCAGAGGGAGGCCCACCCCCTGCATGAACACGATCATGCCCTCGAAGAACTTGCCGGCTGTGGCCAGGCCCCACACCAACCACTGCATGCCTGACAGCGGTGGATTGGCGAGGGGAGAGCCGTCATCCCAGACCGGAACGTCTTCGATGTAGGCCTGGACGGAGTGCTTGTGCTTCACAAGGTGCGAAACAGATCAACCGAATCCTGATCACACACCGCCGGGCTGTCGGAAACGGACGGTTAAGGCTTGGCGTCGATCCAGAACCACGGCACCGGCGGCAAGGGCATCGGCGCCGGTGACGATCAACCGATAGGTGAGTGCCACCGCCAGCAGGGGCGCTTCCGGCACCAGCGCACCGAGCCGCAGAATCAGCACCGCTTCAAACACCCCGAGGCCTCCTGGCGCGGCGGGCACCACCAAACCAACGGCCCAGGCGAGCGCAAAGCCGGCCAACCAGAAGCCAGGCGCATGACTGAAGCCCAGACCGAAGGCCTGCACGCAACACCAGAAACCGGCGAAACGGCAAAACACAAACAGCATTTCCATGCCCAGGGGCGCCCAGGGGTAGCCACTGCGGCCACTGCCCAGATGCTCAGGATCAGGAGCCTCCAGGCCTTCAGCACCAAAAAAACGCTGCAACTGCTTCCACTTCCCCCGCTCCAGACGCTGCAGCAGCGGCTCCCGCCAACGGGGCAGCAGCAGCAGGGCGGGGAGGGGCGCCAGCAGGCCCAGTCCTGCCTGCCAGCCACCGGCGGGCAGCCAGAGCAGGGCAGCCACGGCCATCACCAGGGGCTCCAGCAGCACCGAGACAAGAGCCCGATTCGTGCCGATCCGAGGCTGCAGCGCGCGCAGGCGATCCACGAAATGCCAGACACCGCCGGGGAGGTATTTGAGGAGGTTGCTGCGCAGATGCAAGGCCACCAGATCCACAGACTCGGCGCCATGACCAAGCCAGGCGACCAGGACGCGCCAGGCCAGGGCATTGACCACCAGGCTGGCCCAGCTGAGCCCCAGACCAAGCAGAAGCCACCACCAACCGCGCCCATCAATCGAAAGCTGCTGAAGCCCGCTGAGATGGCCCGCCAGCGCCCAGGTCACGAAGGCCAGGCTCGCCAGGGTGATCCACAGGCGCAGCCCGCCCGGAAGCGCCGGCTTCCAATCCCGCAGCGTCCACCTCACCATCGCCACGCCTCCGTGGCTTCAAACCGTGCCGCCCCAGCCAGCACGGTCAGGCGCACCTGATCGATCGACTGACCGGAGCTCTTGCTCAGGCGCTGCAACTCGTCGTGTTCCACCTTCACGGTGCACTCGCCCCCCGGGCGCCGCACCTGCTTGACGCGCACCGGGCCCCAGGGGGAAGGGCAATGCCCACCGCGGCGAGGCAGTACCCATCGGCCCTGGCGACGCTCCCGCATCCCAAGGGTGGAACTACGAGTCAGCCAGATTCTCCGCAGGGCCTCGGCATCCTGTGGCCAAAGCAAAGCCGCCAGTGCAAAACCCGGACGCCCCTTCTGCATCAGCGCCGGGGTGGTGGTCACCTCCAGGGCCCCAGCCTGACGCAGTGACTCCGCCAGGGCAGCGACATCTTCGGGGCTGGCATCGTCGAGCCAGGCCTCTTGCAGCACCAACTCCTGCCACTGAGCCGCCGCGGCTCGATCGCTGCGGATCAGCCTCAACAGATTGGGGCGGTCGAGCTGCCGATGCCCGAGCCCGACCCCAAGACCATCCACCGCAAAGGACGGCCAAGGCGCAAAGCTGTCGGCAAGAACCGCCATCAGCGCCAGACCGGTGGGGGTGGTGAGCTCTCCTTCCGGCTGATCCTCACCCCCCCGGAAGGGCAGGCGATGCTGACGGGCGAGCTCGAGGACGGCGGGAACGGGCACTGGCAGGACGCCATGGGCGGTGGACACCGTCCCCCGGCCGGCGGGTGGAGGCTGACACAGCAAGCGATCCGGAGCCAGATGGGTGATGGCCGCGCAGACACCCACCACGTCCACCAGGCTGTCGATCGCACCCACTTCGTGGAAATGCACCGCCTCTTCAGGCATGCCATGCACCCGCGCTTCTGCCGCCGCAAGGGCAGCGAAAACGCGCAACACCCGTTGCCGCAAGGGCTCCGCCAGGGCGGCCGTCTCAATCTGGGCGCGCAGGTCGCCCCAAAGGCGATGGGGCTGGGGGTCGCGGCTGGCCGCCACCTGCAAGCGCAGACCGCGCAAGCCTCCACTGCTGGCCTCCTCCACAGTCAATTGATAAGCGCCCGCCAAGCCGAGCAAGGCCAGGGGCTCCTCCACCACCTCCCGGGGCACACCCAGGTCGAAACAGGCCGCCAGCAGCATGTCTCCAGCCAGGCCGGTCGGGCAATCGACCAGCAGATCAGCCATGGGCCGTCTCCGTCAGCAGCTGATCACGCAACTGCTCGAGCTGGTCACGCTCCCGCCGAAGCTGCTGATCCACCTCCCGCCTGGCGCGCCGCTGCTCTCGCTGGGCCGTAGGCACATCATGGCCGGAGAGTCCCCAGAGTCGGCCGAGCAGGGCCCGGTCATCGGCGCCACCGCGAGCCTGGCCGTACACCAGGGTCTCCGCCGCCATGCCCGCCTGGAGCACCCGGCTCCAGCGGCGCAGATCCTCGAGCGACAGGCGCACGGATTCGGGACGTTCGAATTCCGTGGCACCGTTGCTGCGCAGCCCGGCCTGCAGACAAGCTTTCGTGCCCACCAGCACACGCCGGACGGGCATCGCTTCCGCCTGGGCCACCAGCAGATGCCCCGCTTCATGGCAGGCGATTCGCTGCAAACGGGCCCGGCCACCCGGCAGGGTTTCCGCCAGAAGGTGGCCGCCCAGCCCCTGCCATTGATAGGCATCCAGGGTGAGCCCGAGCAATCCGGCCCCGAGCCCCAGGGCAATCCAGGCCGTTGACAGACCAAGCAAAGGCCCGAACACGGCCAGACCGGTGGCTCCGGCCACCGCCAGACCCGCACTGGTGGCAGACACGGGCGATGAGGCCATCAGGCGCGGGCCTGCGGGCGACTGCTGCGCCCTCCCCCTTTGCGAGCCCCACCCCGCCCCTTGCCACCGCGGGTGGGCATGGGGGCAATCAACTCATGGGACTCCACGTGCAGGTCCTGTCCCTGACGCCGCACATCCAGGCTGACGAAATGACGCAGCTGATCCAGGGGAATCTCCCCTTTGAGCTGCAGCTTGAACGGCAGGGGGCGACTGCCATCCGCCCGTGGCTTCTGACGCACTTTCACCACCAGATCACCCGTTTCCGGGCGGGTGTAAATCAACTCGCCGCGAATCGAGAAATAGTTGTCGCCCTCCGGCAGCGCATCGTCCGATGCCCCCGGCTGCAGGGTGCTCGGCTCCCAGATCCCGGTGATCTGCAGATGGAGATGGCCCGCATCACGGCAGCGGGGGTACACCACCCACAGATGGGGTACATCCATGGCGAGATGGCGACGCATGAGCGTGAGCATGCGCCCCAGCACCACCGCCTCCAGCTCCTGCCCTTCAGCGTCGACCAGCACACCACGGGTGAACTGGTCGGCATCCTCTGGCCTGTAGGTGCCGCGCACGACACCGATGGCCCGGTATTGGAGCGGCTCGGTGACCGGGGGAATCGGATGGTCGCGCATCAGGAAAAGGGGCATCCACAAGCCCGGATCAACTGTAGCCAGGCCGGGGTGACCATCCCACACTGGTTGGCGTCAGCGATGCGAATCAATTGTTGTGGCAGGAGGGAGTGGGCGGACGCGTGCATGGAGCCGCTGGATGCTGGTGGCGGGCCTGGCGATCGCCGCTGGCGGTGGCTGGTTGCTCATCCAGATGGTTCAACCCCCGTCCTTGCAATCCGCCACCCGGGCCCAGCTCGACCAGCAGGTGCAGGACCAGCTGCGACGTCGACGCCGCGACGCCCTGCCTCCGGACGAGGAACGGCGCTTGCTGGAGCGCCTGATCGGGCTGGGCCGCAGCCGCGACGCCATCACATTGGTGCAAGACCAGCTCAAGCAGCACCCAAAAGATTGGCGCTGGCGCCTGCTGCTCAGTGAACTGATGCGACGCTCCGGACAGCAGAACGCTGCCGACCGCGAACTGGCCCTGTTGCTGCGCCTGCATCCCGAGCAGGCGGAGGTTCTCAAGGTGGCGTCTCTGAACGACCTCAACCGCGGCCGCAGCAAGGTGGCGATCGAACGGGTGAAGAGCCGCTTCGACGCCCGCCCACCAGGGCAACGCCTCAAACTCGGCCTGCTGCTGGCAGATCTGCAGCGCCAATCCGGTCAGGTGAAGGACGCCACCACCACCTATCAGCAGTTAGCCAAAGAGAATGGTTCGGATCCACAGCCACTCCTGGCCCTGGCCTTGATACGCCAGGAGCAGGGCCAGGGCGCGGCAGCCCAGGAGCTGCTGGCTCAGGCACAACGGCGGCAGAGCCCCGAGCAAGCCTCCGAACGCCCCTTGGCCGGCCTGGCCGCTCGCTGGGCCCTGCTGTCGGCGCGGAGCACCACAAATCTGAAGGCGCTCAAGGCTGGGGCAAAGGGCCAGGCTGGGCAGGCGCCTCCGTCTGATACCCCTTGAGGGCGGCATCGATCGCGTCGGCGGGATCGGTGGCATCACTCATGGAGGTCGCCCGCCGCAGACGGTTGATCAGATCCATCGGATTGGTGGCATCCAGCGGACTGGTGCTGTCGTTCTGCCCGGGAACCGTGTTGTAGATCTCCCGTTCCTGCGGTGTCTGATACCCGCCCATGGGGCTCTGGGCACGGGCGGCCTCCACGGCCACAGTCAGTCCCGTCAGGGCGAGTCCCAGGAGCATGCCGGTCCTGGGCAGCATCTGAACCGCGCGCATTGTTCTCTGCTTCAGGGGCCGCGTAATGCTAAGGGTCACACCACAAGCCCGAACCTCCGTGCGGATCGCCAGCTGGAACGTCAATTCCGTGCGCACCCGCCTCAATCATGTTTTGCACTGGTTGGAGGCAGCCCAACCCGATCTGCTCTGCCTGCAGGAAACCAAGGTGGACGACCCCCAGTTCCCGCTGGAGGCCTTCACCAGCCGAGGCTGGCAGGCATCCATTCACGGCCAGAAGGCCTACAACGGTGTGGCCATGGTGAGCCGGACGCCCCTCGAGGACGTGCGCCTTGGCTTTTCCGGTGAACTGGCTGACGAGGAGGCTCAGGAGCTCGGCGCGCAGAAACGGGTGATCAGCGCTCTGCTCGATGGCGTGCGCGTGGTGAATCTGTATGTGCCGAACGGATCAAGCCTCAAATCGGAGAAATACCCCTACAAACTGCGTTGGCTCGCCTGCCTGCAGCGCTATCTCCAGCAGCCGCAGCAGCGGGGTGAGCCCCTCTGCGTGGTGGGCGACTTCAACATCGCCCGCGAATCGCGCGACCTCCATGACCCGGATCGGCTCACCGGCGGCATCATGGCGAGTGAGCCGGAGCGGGCCGCCCTCAACAGCGCCCTCTCCGGCAGCCTGCACGATGTTTTCCGGGTGTTTGAACCCGACACGGGGCACTGGAGCTGGTGGGATTACCGCAGCGGCGCCTGGGATCGGGACCGGGGCTGGCGCATCGATCACATCTACCTCTGCGAGGAGCTTCTCGCCCAGGCCCGGGGCTGCGTGATCCACAAACAGGAGCGGGGGCGGGATCAACCCAGTGACCATGCCCCAGTGGTTGTGGATCTCTGCTGGCCCCCAGAGGAGGACGGCGACAGCGACGACTGGAACCTCTAGAACTGAAATTTCTAGAAAGCGACGAGATTCGGATCAGTGATCGCTCGCTCCACCCGGCGACGGGCCGACTCCGCGCAGCTGGTGGGAGTGGGAAAGATCTTGCCAGGGTTGGCCAGTCCACAGGGATCAAAGGCCAGGCGCACTCGGCGCATCGTTGCCAGATCATCCGGACTGAACATCCAATCGAGGTAGCAGCGCTTGTCGGCGCCGACGCCATGTTCTCCGGTAATGCTGCCTCCGACATCCAGGCAGGCCCTCAGGATCGCCGCCGCCAGCTCCTTGACGCGGCCCCCGACGCCGGGCTCATCCCGTTTGTAGAGGATCAAGGGATGGAGATTGCCATCGCCGGCGTGGAACACGTTGGCCACCGGCAGGTCATGGTCACGACTGAGGGCGCCAATCGCCGCCAACACGGCAGGCAGGCTGCTGCGGGGCACGACGCCGTCCTGCACGTAATAGGTAGGAGAGATCTGGCCGACAGCGGCAAACGCTGATTTACGCCCCTTCCAGAGCTGGGCGCGATCGGCCGCGTCGTCAGCCCGACGCACGCCACGGGCCCCCGCCTGACGGCAGAGCGCGGAGGCTCGCTCCGCCGCCACGGCCACCTCGGCAGCCTGACCATCCAGCTCGATCAGGAGCACCGCCGCCGCATCGCGGGGGTATTCGTCATGACCGAACAGGTCATTGACGGCCTGAATCATGAAGTTATCCATGATCTCCATCCCCGCCGGCAGAACGCCCGTCGCCGTCACCCGCCGCACCGCTTCCCCGGCCGCCTCGGTGGTGGGGAAGTCGGCCAACAGCACACACACCGTTTCCGGTGCCCGCAGCAGGCGCAGGGTGATGGCCGTGGCGATGCCAAGCGTGCCCTCACTGCCGATGAAGGCACCACGCAGATCCAACTCCGCCGCCTCCACCAGGCCATTGCCCAGATGGGTGAGCGTGCCATCGGGAAGGACCACCTCCAGCCCGAGCACGTGATTGCTGGTGACGCCGTATTTGAGGCAATGCACCCCACCGGAGTTCTCCGCCACATTGCCGCCGATGCTGCACACCACCTGGCTGGAGGGATCCGGCGCGTAGTAGAAGCCCTCGCCGGCCACCGCCCGGGTCACCCAGCTGTTGATCACCCCCGGTTCCACCGTGATCGTCTGATTGGCCAGATCCACCGCAAGGATGCGACGCATGCGGCTGGTGATCACCAGCAGCGCCTCCTCCTCCACGAGGGCGCCGCCGGAAAGACCGGTGCCACTGCCCCGAGCCACAAAGGGAATGCGGTGGCGATGGCAGCAGGCCAGGATCTCAGCCACCTCCTCCCGCGTGCGCGGCAAGACAGCCAGGGGCGGCGCATGGCGATCCAGCGTCAGCCCGTCGCAGTCGTAAGCGAGGAGCTCCTGCCGGCGTCGCACCACAGCATTGGCGGGGAGCCGACGGCTGAGATCACGGTCCAGGGCAGCCCAGTCGTGCGGCAAGGACGTCACCGATGTCTGGCTCAACTTAGGGAGAAGCGCGCCTGGAGAGCCAGGTCTCGGTCACAGATCGGACGCATCTGTCCGTTTTGGGTCAGGATGGCCCACGGTTTGCATCAGCCCTTTGGCTCCCGTCCCCGTGACAGCTCCCACCCTGAACACCTCCCGCTCCCAGGCCATCTTCAGCGCCGCCCAGGCCCTGATGCCCGGTGGTGTGAGCTCTCCGGTGCGGGCGTTCAAGTCGGTGGGCGGCCAGCCAATCGTGTTCGATCGGGTGAAGGGCTCCTACGCCTGGGACGTGGATGGCAATAAATACATCGATTACATCGGCAGTTGGGGACCTGCCATCTGCGGCCATGCCCACCCCGAGGTGATCAGCGCCCTGCAGGAAGCGATCGAGAAAGGCACCAGTTTCGGAGCCCCCTGCGAACTGGAGAACACCCTGGCCGCCATGGTGATCGACGCCGTACCCAGCGTTGAGATGGTGCGCTTCGTGAACAGCGGCACCGAGGCCTGCATGGCGGTGCTGCGACTGATCCGCGCCTTCACTGGACGCGACAAGGTGATCAAGTTTGAAGGCTGCTACCACGGCCATGCCGACATGTTCCTGGTGAAGGCCGGCTCAGGTGTGGCCACCCTGGGCCTTCCCGACTCTCCAGGGGTGCCGCGCAGCACCACAGCCAACACCCTCACCGCCCCTTACAACGACCTGGAAGCGGTCAAGCAGCTGTTTGCGGAGAACCCTGAGGCCATTGCCGGCGTGATTCTTGAGCCGATCGTCGGCAATGCCGGCTTCATCACACCGGAGCCCGGATTTCTGGAGGGTCTCCGCGAAATCACCAAAGAGCACGGTGCTCTGCTGGTGTTCGATGAAGTGATGACCGGCTTCCGCATCAGCTACGGCGGTGCCCAGGCCCACTTCGGCGTCACACCCGACCTCACGACCATGGGCAAAGTGATCGGCGGCGGCCTACCTGTGGGTGCCTACGGCGGCCGCAAAGACATCATGGAGATGGTCGCCCCTGCCGGACCGATGTATCAAGCCGGCACACTCAGCGGCAACCCTCTGGCGATGACGGCCGGCATCAAGACCCTCGAGCTGTTGAAGCAACCTGGCAGCTACGAGAAGCTCGCTGCCACCACAGAGCGCCTGATCAGCGGGATCATCGAGGCCGCTGGTGCTGCTGGCCTGCCGATCACCGGTGGCAGCGTCAGCGCCATGTTCGGGTTCTTCCTCTGTGAAGGCCCGGTGCGCAACTTCGAAGAAGCGAAAACCGCCGACACGGAGCGTTTCGGTCGCCTTCACCGGTCCATGCTCCAACGCGGTGTGTATCTGGCACCCAGTGCCTTTGAAGCCGGTTTCACCTCGCTGGCCCACAGCGAAGCCGACATCGATGCCACTCTGC